>Ga0268284_1000536_pt1 | contig 24593 bp, 18 predicted proteins | sample saktaG_14_FD_190137 | JGI IMG/M metagenome (GOLD analysis project Ga0268284, IMG submission 190137) | Saline water microbial communities from Sakinaw Lake, British Columbia, Canada - sak_2013_06_06_40m | ecosystem: Environmental > Aquatic > Non-marine Saline and Alkaline > Saline ...
AGTCCCGCGACAACGCCGTACGCTGGTATACCCACCCGGTCGGCCCCCATGACCAAGAACCACGCCCAAGCAACGAGTCCCAGCAGGCGGGTACAAAGGCGGATGAGATGCGCGTCAACGCCCTCGGGCGCGATTCGGGGCGAACAGATAATCGCCTCGGCAACCACCAATGCGGCACGCCAAGATAGCCATGCGCCAGAAACGTAAACAATGGCCGTGGCCACAATCCCGACAGCGCTACCATTGCTCCCTCGCAGATTGATTTGAACCAGCGCCAGATAGGCAACCACTGGCACAGCCAGAAGAAAGTAGGCCGGCAAGGCCACGCGCAGCAGTGACCTTAGAAACGGACGATCATGACTCCCCAAGTGTGACAAACGGAGCACCAACCTTAAAAGCAGCACAAATATTCCGAGAACCAAGGCCAAAGCCATCCACTTCCAGAGTGGATCGTTGGCCAGCAGGATGAGGAAGCACTGTGGCATCGCTTGAATCCAGGAAAAAGGAATGAGCCAGCCCCCACTGTTCCCCATCATTTGCTGAACCCCGTCAAAAGGCACTAGGCGCGTACACGGTAATCTGCGTACCCGTTCGTAGAAGTCCCCCGCCCTTGCAACGGTTTGAGGACTGAATAAATATTCGCCACTGCTGGAACGCGCCAGGACGATCTCCGTGTTGGGAATTGTCCATTGCATGGCATTGGTGCTGGAGAGTCTATCCATCTGATCAGCAGCGGGGATCTCGTCAAACGACGGTAGTTGAATTCTACTCAGCGTTTCATACAAAGCGTTAGCCGCTGCCCGGCCTTTCTTGACACGAGCCGCCATCGGTATCTCGCTCATGTCCAGACTGTACAAGGTTTTTTCGCTTAGCACGAGCAATTGATGAAATTTCGCGCGCGAGGGAGCAGGAAGATACTCATTGACCACGAACGAGCCCGCCGCATCGCCGGAGTCAAAAAAAGTCTTCAATGCAGCGCGCGGACTTGAGCGGTCTGGCGGCTTAAGCGGATGCACCGGGTCTTGGCCGAATGAAAATAGAGCCACACACACAAAGCTCCCGACCACCAACCTACGCAGATACATGCAGACATCCGATGGATTCATCATACGATTCATTGGCATACCCCCTCTTTTCAAACGTATTATGGGGAAACAGTCCTCAATAGGCAATCCATAATCTCAGATGATTTTTAACAGGTTTAAAAAACAGGTCACAACGTGTTGACAACCGTGAGAAGACCGTCACGTGCCGCAGGTCGTTTTGACGGGTGCTGAAACGCGTAGAGTTTCCGCTGCGTAGCGATGTAGATCACCCCATTAGCCACCACTGGTGTGGCGTAGAGGGGGCTATCAAATCGTATCTCTGACAGAATCATTTTCTCGCGTGTGGCAGAAGCAACAGTCAAACGACCCGTGTCAGTACCGATAAACACTTTGCCATCTGCAAAGAGCGGCGAACAAAAGACGCGGCCATTGAGTTCGTGTGACCAGTATTCCTTTCCGTTATCCGCGTCAAAACAACGCAGAACGCCTGTGTAGTCAGCAATGAAAACCAATCCGTCTTTCGTCACGGCCGCGCTGGAAAAACTGCGATCCACTGAGAGGCTCTGCCAGATCAGGGCGGTCCCCCTGACCTCGCCCTGCTGCTTGGCATCAATACACGACAGACAGCCTTTGCCAGGGCCGTGCCGGCTGTCCTGCCCCACAGCTAGATAGACGCGCTCATTGACAACCACTGGGGTTGCAATAAGTTCGCTGGGGCCTTCGCCATTTTTGTTGTACGGCAACAACACCTCGCCCTTCATCTTGTTGACCAGCGGGTTGCAGTCAAACCACCAGATTTTTTTCAAGAAGCCTGGCGCACCCTCCTTGCCGGGTTCGAAATTCGCGTCAAACGCATAACAGACACCATCTCCGCCGCCCCAGATAATCTGATCCTTTCCGTTGATGCGAGCGAGGGTCGGAGAAGACCAGTCGCCATGAAACACTGCTTTACCGAGAGGTTGTTCGATGACAGCCAGAAGTTTACCTGTGCGTTTGTCGAGCGCGATCATGTTGGGCGCTTTGGGCGAAGGAATCAGCTTGTGTGACTTGTCCATGCCATTGCTGGTACAGATAAAGAGTATTTCGCCATAAACAAGGATTGAACAGTCGACAGCGTCCTGTGGCCAAAGATCTAACTCGGTGAGCAGGTCATACCGCCAGACGATATCGCCATCTTCGGCTTGCACTGCGACCGGAGGCAACATGGGCGGTGTGTTCGTAGCATCGAAGCGTCCTGGTTTATCTGGAAAGACTCGCACATCAGTCATATAATGGCCTTCATCCATAAATGGGCCGGCGTTGCCATCAGCCTGTCCGTTGATATCGAGGCAGAGTACGTCGCCCCGGCTACCGACCACATAGACGCGGTCACCGTCCACAGTTGGTGATGAGCAAAGCCCGAGATTCATGTCATCGTAGTTGAACAGTCTGTTTTTAGTAAAGAGGCGAGGAATCACAAGCCTCCACAGCCGTTTGCCAGTCGCTTCATCAAGACAGTCGAGAACACTGCCTTGGCTTTTTGTGAAACGAGATGTATCAACCAATGCATCATTGGCACCGATAAAGACTCTCCCTTGAAAAATGGCGGGGGTCACATAACACTGTGTCCCCAGCGGAGCAGACCATTTCAGATTTTCAGCGGGGACATGCGTCTCGACGCTATTCGTCACGACAGTACGGTCGGGATAAAATGAATCCGGAAGGTTGGTCTCGTCCGACACAAAGTTGCGCTCATTGCGTCCGCCCCATTGCGGCCAGTCAGACGCGCCAACCTGAAGCACAGAGAGAGGCAGAAGACAGAAAGCAATAAACGTGATGGGTGTTTTCATTTTAATCTTCACTTGCTTCTGAGACAGGACACCACTTGGGGCGGTGACCAAAGAGGACGGTGCCGAGGCGCAGCCACGTTGCGCCTTCTTCCACTGCGATCCGGTAATCGTTGCTCATGCCCATTGAAAGATTGGGAAGGCCTACACCATAGTCGTGTTCCCATGTATCACGCAGGTCACGAAGCTTAGCAAACACCGGGCGGGCCATTTCCGGGTCAGGACAGAACGGCGCCATGGTCATAAGACCGGTCCACGTGATATTGCGACAGCTCATGATATATTCAATAACCTCTGGCGCTGATTCCGGATGCATCCCATCTTTACTGGCCTCCCCTGAAACATTTATTTCAAGCAGGATCTGTGGACGGTGCCCCGCTTCCTCCGCAATGCGTTCAATCTGTTCCGCAAGACGCAGAGAATCCACCGAATGAATCACCGAAAAAAGTTCCAGCGCCGGTCGAACCTTATTGCGTTGCAAATGCCCCAGTAGATGCCACTCCGCCTGGCTCACGCTTTGGGGAATCTTTGCCGCTGCTTCCTGGATTTTGTTTTCACCAAAGATTCGAATACCTGCATCCCAGGCTTCGCGCACCACATCAGGCCCGTGTGTCTTGGTCACACCAATGACCTCGATGTCTTGAATGCTTCGCCCCGATTTTGCGCATGCTTCCGCAATCACGCGCTGTACATTTCCATACGTTTCAACAACAGAGAGTGGGGCATCCATACCGATATTTAATTCTTATAGAGAACTTTACGGCTACCTTTTTCAATCTTACCGACGATGACAGGCGCCGTCTTCATGGCTTGCAGTAAATCGAGCGTCTTCTTGACGTCTGCCTGACGGACTATAATGATATATCCGATGCCCATATTAAACACGCGATACATCTCATCCCGATCAACCTTGCCCTGGCGCTCAATAAAGTTAAAAACCATCGGAGGCAGCCACGATGCACGATCAATAATTGCATTACACTTGTCCGGCAGCACACGCGGAATATTATCGATAAACCCACCGCCTGTGATATGAGCCATGCCGCGAATTGAAATATGCTTTGCCAGCAACGCGCTCACGGGCTTCAAGAAGCTGCGATGGACAGCCAATAACGCCTCTGCTACCGTAATGCGCGTACCTGGGATCGAATCCTGATGCATCAGGCCGCATTGGTCAAAAATAACTTTTCGAGCGAGGGAATAACCGTTAGTCTGAAGTCCGCCAGAGGGTAAACCAATCATGATATCACCGGGCTGAATCGCTTTTCCCGTGATTACCTTGCGCTTTTCAACGACACCGACAATGGTTCCAACCAAGTCATATTCCCCAAGCGAATACAGTCCGGGCATCTCCGCTGTTTCACCGCCTAATAACGCGCAATCGTTTTCCTTGCAGGCTTTAACCAGTCCGCTGATCACGTCAGTGAAAATGGCCGTGTCAAACCGTGAAGTCCCGATATAATCCATAAAAAACAAGGGCTTGGCACCCTGGACAAGGATATCATTGACACAATGATTGACTATGTCCTGTCCGACCGTATCGTGCTTCTTCGCAAGTGCAGCCACTTTCAACTTCGTTCCCACGCCATCCGTACTCGCCACAAGCAACATTTCTTTGCCGGGCGACTGAAAAAGTCCCCCAAAACTTCCGATGCCGCCAACAACACCTTTCGTCTTCGTCGTTGCAACCATCTTTTTGATGATTTCAATGCCAGACATCTTGGAGTCAATATCCACGCCTGCCTGCGCATACGCCGATGTTTTTTTTGCTTGGTCAGCTTGCTTTACCATGTTGTGCCCCTTACTTGCTCATTACTCTATCAAATCGTCAAAACGGGCATACCTTAACATGATGCAATCGCTTTTTCCAGTATAAAATGATACGAATCACATCTTATCAAAGGCGACCTCATAATCAACTTGCTGGGTGGCTTGAAAGTAGTTTCCAACGAGTTGCCTCTTCTCAGCATTCAAAATTAAGGTATAGCGAGAACCGGGATAATTAACATCTTGGAGTTCGACAAAAATCTTAATGAATCCTCTTTCCTCATAAATTCGTGCCTTCCCGACGTGAATTGGACTGGGATTAAAGTATGCAACATCCAACGCGTTATTCTCTAGAAGTTGCTTGAATTCAAGGACATAGCCTCCATCAGAGCGAACCCACTTCCCTTTAATTTTTTCAAACGCCCCTGTCATTTGGACCTGTGCTTCTGTTTTGACTGCAGCCTTTGATTCAAGCGTTTTCTCTGTTTTTCCGCATCCGCTCAATATGATTGAGAAGACCAAACTTGCTATGACATACGTGAACTGATTAACATTCATTGATTTTTCCATCCTACTCGTTGCGCATACGTTCTGCGTCACTCCCGATCGTGATTTTCTTAAAAGAGACATTCCATTTAACCCGAAGGCTCTTCTTGGACCGCAACATGACTCGGACAAGCCCCTCTTCTGTCGAGCTTTCGATTGCCACATCCGGATTGTCAACCTTCACACCCTCAAGCGCAAAACCGCCCTTAGAAACCAGCGTCGTTATACGCAGTTCATACGGGTCATCAGCGACCAGTTCGCTGGTACCATTAAGCGTATTTCCCTTCCATTCCTCTTTGAACACATCAATCAAACCCTGGGTAATATGCCGGGATGTGCTGATGAGCTGCGGATGATCGGCAAGCGGACGTACGGACAAGTCTTCGCAGCTACGCGCAGGCAACGTCCTAACAAGCTTATCCTTGAATAGCGGCAACAGCCTGTTACTCCAGTAATCAAACGCGACATAGACCGTATTATCCTTCAGTCCCATCCGCTTCAAATCGCATTCGATCGTGGACTCCTTGGAATCCCAGTTATACACGCCTATCAGGTTGCGCTCAAACCCTAATGCCTTATCCGTGACAAGCCACAACCGAGGAATCGTGTTCTCAAACAAGTCGACAGGCCTCGCCACAGCCTGATGGCTCGGCATCGTGCGCTTCAGGAGATCAAGCTGATTGGGCTTCAGTTTGCTATACTCTTCGCTACTGCTGTTCATAAAGCCAGCCAACGTCACATACGTGCAAATGACCTTGGAGGACATCTCGGGTTCGATGCGGACATAAAGAGGATCAGGATCATTATACCAGACACGTTTATTAAGAAAGTACTGCCATGCGCCATATTTCGGTCCGCTCATGATGCCGTCCCAACTGGAACCATTGTCCGGTCCAATGCGCATCGCATCGATCATTCCAAAGGCCTGTCCTGCACTGCGCGCATTCTGTGATACACAGCACCCCAGAATAAAGGTATCGGACCCGGCTTCCTCACGGACAATCTTTTGGCTATTGCGCGCCATCTCCATCTGCGTCAGTCTCGGGTTATGCAAAACCGATTGGCCATAATCGTCCTCCTTGAACACATCATTCACATATTGCGGACTTACCGCAAGCCCTGTTGAATAACCATCCAGTTTAAGATACTTACAATTCCAATCTTTCACATTCTTTCGGATCTGGAGTCGCAAGTAATCCTGAACCTCCGGAAGCGTCAAGTCAAAGCATGTCCCGCCCCAAGACGTATCAAACGGCTTGCCGTCCGGACACTTGGCAAACCAGTGTTGCTTATCTGCAAAAAAAGGATCGTCATGCGTCCCGGTAAACGGCATAAGCCAGATGCCCGCGACCATACCCTGTCCTGTAATAATATCGGCAGTGGCACGCATGCCATCTTTGTACGGACCAGCAGGGTTATGTCCAACAAAAACCTTATTCGGCCCATTCTTGCTCTTCCCAAGTTGCCAGCCGTCGTCAATCTGCATGACATTCAGACCGAATTTCTTTAATTCAGCAGATACAAACTCCGTACGTTCCTTCATCTTCTCCTGACTGGATGCGCCGTCTACATACCACGTACAATGGACCGTCGGCATGGGGGGAAGCTTGATCGTGTAGACCTTGGCAATGGCATCCGCGTAGGCTTCAAGTCCAAGACGCGCATCATCAAAATAGCCGACCGCAAAGGTTTCAAGCGCTTCGGACTGATTCGGTTGCAACAAAAGACGACCATAATCCACACGGGGCAGCATCGTCTGCTTATCCGTCATCACAATGCCACTCCCGCGATCCGTGGTCACCCAGCCACCCACCACACCCTTTCGCGACTCCGCATTCACCATGGCAATCCACATATAACTGCCCATATTCTTCTCAATGGGGTGTGGACCGCCTGTAGTCAGCACAGATGTCAGAGGGGTATTCAGAATAGCGAGTGACGGATAGGATACGCGATTCGTAACCGTCAACGCTGAACCATTATTCAAGCGCATCCGGAGAAAAACAAAGGGCTGTTCCGGATACAGAGCAATGCGCAAAGTATCACTTTCAAAAGCAACCCCTCTCCCCAAACGATCGTTAACCGTAATTTTTTTAAACGGAGTCGATGATACTTTCGTCTGTGCGAAGCATTGTTCCCCCATCGAAAGAGAAAGCTTCCCGTCATCCGACAGCGTAACCGTCATCCTAGAATTGCTGATTTTCTGATCCGCAGCAAAAGCTGTCAGCCCGAAAGCAACCAGCGAAACAAACACGACATCATTCAGATGTCCTTTTAGCGTATTCATGTGATTCCTTTATCCTTGAGATGAGCCACCAGTGCATCTTTCAAGCCAACAGCAAACGGATCCGCTGCAACAACAATCTTCATCATCTTTATTTCTCCCATGTTCATTTATACTGATCCCAAGGCATCCGCGACAGCTTCTTTCAGCTTGGCGATCCACGCATCCACCAGCTTCTGCTCGCGGGCTTCCACCAGCAGACGGATCTTCGATTCTGTTCCTGAATAGCGCACAATCACGCGTCCGCGCCCCTTGAGATCCTCTTCGCAGGCCCGAATGGCTTCCGCCAAGCGGGGTGCTGAATCAATAGGTTTCTTTTCTTTGACCTTCACACTCACTAACGTCTGCGGATATTCATCCATGCACTCCGCAAACTGCGCAAGCGTCTTCCCCTCTTCCTTCAGCACACGCAAGACCTGCAATGCGCTCAGAATGCCATCTCCCGTCGTCGCATAGTCATGAAAAATCAAGTGTCCTGACTTCTCCCCGCCCAGGTTGAATCCGTTTTTGCGCATCGAGTCGATGACATACCGGTCACCCACATCTGTCACCTCCACATGGATGCCCTGTTTGCGCATGGCATCATGAAGTCCAAGATTGCTCATACTCGTGACCACCACGGTATCCTTGACTAACAGGCCACGTTTTTTATAGGCAATCGCACATGCAGCAAGGATACGATCCCCGTCAACGATAGCACCGTTTTCATCCGCAAAAATAACGCGGTCCGCATCGCCATCCAGGGCAATACCGATATCCGCACCAGATTCCTTGACCATCTTTGAAATCACTTCCGGATGCATGGCCCCGCATTGTTCATTAATGTTAAGGCCATCCGGAGAAATCCCCGTCTTAATCACCGTTGCACCCAGCTCGCGGAAAATCCAGGGGGCTAAATTATAGGCCGCGCCATTTGCACAATCGAGAACCACTTTGCAACCACTGAGCTTCATGTTGTTAATGGTACTCTTCGTGAATTCAATGTAGCGTCCGCGCGCATCCTCCAGACGATACGCTTTCCCCAGTTGGTCGCTACGAATATCATCCGTGCTTAAATCCGTATTCAAAATCAATTCGGTCAGCATTTCTTCATCTTCATCCGCCAGCTTATATCCCTTCGGACAGAACAGCTTAATACCATTGTCATCAAACGGATTGTGCGAGGCAGTCAGCATGACGCCGGCATCCGCGGCAAGCGATTTCGTTAAATGCGCAACTGCCGGTGTCGGAACAGGTCCAACCAAATAGACATCGCAGCCTGTAGAAACCAACCCGCTTGTAATCGCTGTTTCGAGCATGTAACCGGAAAGACGCGTGTCTTTGCCAATCACGACACGCGTACTGTCATGTCCATGTGCTTTGAGTTGCTTACCTAAGGCCTTGCCCAGTTTCAATGCAAGTTCAGCATTGACGGGATACCGATTAGCCTGTCCACGGATACCATCTGTTCCAAATAACTTTGTCATTTTAATAGGTCTCTTTCGTTAAAAACGTTCACTCGACTGTCACGCTTTTCGCCAAGTTTCGGGGTTGGTCAATCTCACAGCCACGAGCACGCGCGACATAATACGCGAACAATTGAAGCGCAACCGCGGTAATGACGGGGGCCGTATACAGGCTCGTCCGTGGAATATGGATGACATCATCGCACACTTCTTCGGCCTCGTGATCGCCTTCCGTCACGATGCCAATCACTGGGGCCTTACGCGCACGGCATTCCTGCACATTGCCCAACGTCTTTTCCTTTCCAGGAATATCGTTCAAGAGCGCAATGACAGGAAAATGTTCATCCAGCAAAGCAATCGGCCCATGTTTCAATTCTGCCGCTTGATACCCTTCCGCATGGATATAGCTAATTTCTTTCAGTTTGAGCGCACCTTCCAATGCCGTCGGATACAAAATGCCACGCCCGATAAAAAACGCATTCGAAACAGAGGCATACTTTGAGGCAATGGTTTCAATCGCACGGCTCTGCTCTAACACCTTCTCAATCATGGAGGGGATTGTCGTTATTTCCTGGCACAGCCACAGCCCGTCTTCACGGGAAAGCCGCCGACAGCGACCGAGCTTGAGGGCCAACATCAGCAAAACCGTGACCTGCGCCGTAAACGCCTTGGTCGATGCGACACCGATTTCAGGACCTGCATGGAGGTAGACACCCCTGCCCGTTTCGCGGGCAATCGTTGAACCCACCACATTGCAAAGGCCCGCCACAAGCGCCCCCTTCTGAATGCTTTCACGTACCGCAGCCAGCGTATCTGCGGTCTCCCCAGACTGGCTGATCGCCACGACAAGTTCATTCGGCCCAAGGATAGGATTGCAGTAGCGGAACTCTGCAGCCTGTTCTGGATCTGTCGGAAGGGTCGCAAGTCCCTCAAAAAGATATTTGCCAACCATGCCTGCATGAAGGGATGTTCCACACGCAACGATAATCAACCGTTGGACAGCGGCCAACTCACGGGGAGTCATATTTAAACCCGAGAGGATCGCCGTACCTAGCGACGTATCCAGTCGGCCGCGTATCGTATTCTGCAACGCCATAGGCTGCTCGAATATTTCTTTCAGCATGAAATGTTCAAAGCCGCCCTTTTCCGCTGCGCCAATTTCCCATTCAATCGTTGCCACCGGACGATGAACCGTTGCATTATCCAAGGTGAAAATTTGAGGTCCGGCTAGTGTCACCAATGCAATATCCCCATCCTGAAGATAAACAACTTGGCGCGTATGCGAAACAATAGCCGAGACATCGCTCGCCACAATCGTTTCATCCTCCCCGACGCCAATCACCAGCGGACTGCCCTTACGCGCGACCACAATCTGATCTGGATGGTGGACAGAAATGACAGCAATGCCATACGTGCCTTCTACTTTTTTCAGCGCTTGGGATACTGCGGCGAGCAAGTCACCCTTATAATAGGCCCCAATCAGGTGCGCAAGTGCTTCCGTATCCGTTTGAGAGAAAAATACACATCCATGGGACTCCAATTGTTTCCGAATCGATGCATAATTTTCAATGATCCCATTATGCACCAACGCAATGTCCCCTGAACGAGCCGTGTGGGGATGGGCGTTTGCCTCTGTCGGCAAGCCATGTGTCGCCCACCGTGTATGGGCAATACCTAGGTGAGCATTCTCCCGTTCCGTAGCCTCGATTGTTTCATTCAGCTTTTGCTCCAGCAAAGCCACTTTGCCAGTCTGCTTGATCACCCGCATCTCCCCGGCTGCGGTAAAGAATGCAAGCCCAGCAGAATCATAGCCCCGATACTCTAAACGGTGAAGCCCATTAATCAATATTTCTGCGACTGGACGTTTACCCACATATCCAACGATTCCACACATAGATCAATCCTCGTTAGCCTGAAAACACGTTACAAATAGCGACTTCTGAACACACATGATCAGACATGAACCATGAGCGTTAACTTGTTAAAAGGTTATCAAAAGAAGACTCCCAATGCAAGCCCACGAGCAGGCTGTTATAGGTCTGTTTTGCGAATGCCCGTTTTGTGAAAATGCCGCATGGGCGTAAAAGACATCCATGACCGATTATGTTCTATTTCTTCTTACTGGCTCTTTTGGACGGATCTGTATTACGCATTGAAGCACGGTACTGCATCGCATAGAAATTTCCAGCAGGAAGCAGGTGGTTATAGGCAAAGGCCTGCATCATTTGATCCGCCGGCGTGATTGGCTTGCGGACCGTTTTCCCCTGAATGCTCGCCTCCGCAAAAAGCGAAATAGGCTTGGGTTTAAAGGTTCGTTCGTCTTTCGCCTTAAAGGTGACGTTTTTTTCGATATTCGTTACACCGATGATCGTGTCACTCACGACTAAATCATCACTGACAATCTTAACCTCATTTGAAAAGCCTTCCTTGCGATCAACTATGAACCTGACACGAGCAGCACTCCCTACCGGAATATTTACAAAAGAGACTGTTGAGTAAACCGCAAAATCAGGCATGGCCGGACCGATGCGCAACCAATACCGATAGTCCGCGCCACAGCCTTGTAGTCGGTCAGCGAGGACAAGCCGATACTCGCCATCCTTCAGCAACGTCATGGACAGATAAGGGTCAACCTGCTGAATGTACTCCCCCACATTAATCGCTTCCTTATAGTCATCGGCTTCAGCAAGCTTCACACCAGCATCGTCATACAGTCTCATGATACCATCTACCGGAGAATTATTACGACGCGCAATCATTTCAATCACGAGTGACTGACCCTTACGTCCCTTAAAACGTAGAGTATCATACTGATTCTTGTTCACGATGACACCCGTCACACATTGCGGCTGTGATATATCGATTGAATTGCGCTTTAGATCGGAATATTTTGTCTGGGGCATGTTCGGCAAGGGATTGGGATACTCTTTAAGCGCAGGCTCACCCTGTTCCAAGGCAATTTCATAAACAAAGTCTTCACGCCCGCGATAGAGATTATCCCGCACCTCCAAGGTATATTCGCCAGCAACAGTCGGCTTGTAGTAGAGAATCGGATCGGGATAGAAATAGACGTCATCCACAAAGGCGATCTCTTTCTTATCTGAATCGAGGAGACGTAGAACAAGCTGGCAATGACCGGGGACCGCATCCCCGATAAAAGGCAACAGAGAACGCGCCTGTGCGGTAAAGCGATAGGATTTGTTTTTTTCAAGTTTGAATTTATAGACATCCACTTCTCCCGGCATCAACTGACCATCCACTGCCACGGGAATGGTATCAATCGTCGGTAAGGGTGGTTGCGGACGCGAGGGGGAAACATAGCGAGGTTCACACTGATGCGGCATCATACTGACATAAAACTTTCGGGGGACAGAAACCCCCGACACACTATTCCACAAGCGCAATTCACGCAATCCAGGGGGCGCGTCTGCTGCAATATCCACGGTGACAATGGCCATCTGACGAATAGAGGGGGCGCTTTGAAGAGCATTACGTCGTGCCAGCAAGTCGCGAAGCACAAGATTACGTTGCAGGTCATTCAGTTTATCCAAGGTTTCCCACCAGGGGTTTTCTCGCCACTCATCCAGATGCTCTTGTAGCGTCGGCATCGGCGGACGTTCCATCTTGCCATCAGCAATATTTTCAAGCCAACTCAAAATCCATTTCTGCTGAACCCCCGAAGGATTAGGGAAGTTCGGTACAACGATAATATCACGGACTGTAACGCCTTCTCCCGTGACGTGTCCAAAATCGTTCTTCGAGAGAATTCCGCTCCCCCCCACCAACAGTTGTAACGTCGTCCCCTGTTGTCCACCCGCTGGATAGACATACCCAATATAGGGTGCCGCATGGAGCATAGCAGCACAGGAAACGCATAAAACCAATGGATAAGAAATTCTCATTTCGAAATCCTATTATTATACAGTTCGCGCAAGCGCCCTTCCTTGCTTTCCGGAGGCAAGATGACACAATCAACATTCATCGGATTCGGCAACTTGCCATCTGGATCGATGCCGCACAACTCGTAAATACTACCTAATAAATCCTGAGGCGCGACAGGACGTTTCGCCACGTTGCTGGCTGTTTCATCCGACTCGCCTACGACGCGCCCCCCTGCAAAACCTCCGCCCGCCACCAAGGCACAGAAACAGGTGCAGAAATGGTTCCGTCCGCCCATCCAAGGCGCATCCTGCTGAATCCTGGGTGTACGCCCGAATTCGCCCGTCCACCAAACAATCGTCGTATCCAGCAACTTCTTCTCACTCAGATCAGCAAGTAACGCAGCGACCGCCTGATCCATTTCTGCAGTCCGCTGCCGCATGACCTCAAAATGCCGCTTGTGCGAATCCCAGCCCTGCGCATTGATCGTGATGTACGGGACCCCCTGTTCAACCAGACGCCGCGCCACCAAGCAGGACTGTCCGACCTGTGTGCGGCCATACTTGTCACGCATCTCCGCGGATTCAAGATTCAGATCAAACGCTTTTGCTGCATCTCCAAACACCACGCGACGAGCTCCTGCTCCTGCAGTCTTAAAATCCTTATAGGCCGCATTTTCAGAGGCAACCTGACCCAACGTGTCCAGTGCATCCATCTGATCGAAACGCGCCTTCATTTCGTCGGGTGATTGATCTCCGGCGGGCACAATGCCATCCACTACAAAACGGGGCTGTGTCGGATTCCCTCCCGTAACCAAGGGTGCATACTGTTCGCTTAAAAAGCCGATCTCGGAAAAACGTCCTTTCGGCACAGTGAGAATCACATACGGAGGAATATCACCTTGATAACGCTTGGATTTAAACATCGCCACGACCGCGCCAATCGCGGGATAGACGCGCCCGCCACCGGGCTCTCGTCCTGTTTGCATCAAATAGGTTGCCGTCTCATGTCCATTATGCGTATGCGTCATCGAGCGAATCAGCGAATATTTATCCGCCTGCTGCGCAAGCTTGGGGAGCATCTCACTGATTTCAATGCCTTCCACATTCGTTGGAATCGCCTTCAAATTGTTGTTATATTCTGTCGGCGCTTTTGGTTTCGGATCAAAAGTCTCCAGTTGGGACGGGCCTCCCCAGACCCAAATTTCAATCACTGACTTTGCAGTTTGTGCAGTTACGGAGACTGCAACGCAACTGATCAAAGTCGCCATGTGTTTTGTCTTGATCATGGGAACGCACCTCCTCTATCAGTGAATATAAAGAAATTCTTTTGAATTCATTAACTGCCAGCTAACATCCTGATAAACACGCCAGCGATTCTTCCCTTCGACCTTGAGGCTGGCCTCCTGAATCCGTTTCTTTTCGGCAGCCATCACTGGACGCGAAAAGAACATCCAGTACGCAAGCTCCACCTGTTGTTCTGCCTTCAGCTTTTTCATTGAACCCAATCGACTGATGGAAGAGATCCTGCGATACAGATCGCCTGAGTTGTACAGAAAGAGCATCTGCTTAGGACTGATGATGTTATTACGTTCCGTCAACAGCCCCGTATCCCGCGCAGGCCGTCCAAAAAGGATCAAAAACTGACTGTTTATCGAGCCATCAGCCAACGTCACGGTCCGGTTCTTTGCAGGAATATAGGTGAAAGGCTCCGGAATGACGCTGGAGTAATCAAAGGACGTACCGGAGAGATCGCGGATCGCATCTTCCAAAACTTCAGCATCCATGCGACGGACTGGATACGTGGCATACGCCCGCTTGCTTTCAGCATCATTACCGCCAACCGATGAAGCACGCATCAGGATCGATGACGCAACTGTACGGCAGAGTGCCTTGAAATCATATTTTGAAGCGACAAAGCCTTCTGCCAATTCGGCAACCAGTTTTTCATTGATGCACGTGGAATTCAAATCATCCGGATCTGCGTACAATCCCTCGCCGTACATCCAATACCAGACCCGGTTGACGGCGGCTCGTGCAAAGGTGTCGCATGAAGAGGATGTCAGGTAGTCTGCAAAAAGGCTACGCGCATCCGTGGTCTCATCAGCGGTTTTCTTTCTGTGACTCGGCAACACCAACGTGCGTTTCGCTTCAATCGGCTTCCAATAAACGATCTCTTCCTTCCACTCCTGCGTGCCGCTATAGGTGACACCATTAAAAAAGGCGACCATATTTGTCTGAGCCTGAGGCGTCAACTTGTCAACGCGAATGCCCATGAAGGTCTGACCCACCGTACGAGCAATCGCATCCTGATTGCGTTCCGCCATAGCCCGGTAGAAATTAACCTCCATCGTACGGAAGTTACTACCGGACGCTGTCAACAATGCGCGCACAAAGACATCGTAAGGTTCATTTTTTGCAATAAACGTACGGATACGCCTCTGATACCCATAGACAGCATTGGGCCACAAGTTGATGGGAAACTCTGATTTCACCCTCAGGGCATCACACCATTTCATCGTCCAATAGTCAAAGAAGCTTTCACTTTCCAGCAAACTGTCGATCACCTTTTTATACTTGCCAGGTGATGTGTCGTCTACAAAATCCTTTGCCTCTTCAACCGTCGGAAGACGGCCCCCTAGTGAAAGATAAATACGCCGTACAAAAACGTAATCAGATGCCACATACGGCAACACACATCCCTTCGTTTTCCATGCGGCCTGAAGTGCTTTATCTGCGCGTGAGACAACTTCAACCTTATTGGACCCTTCAAAGGGAAGAACAGGATCACGCGCCAGCACAGTGCAAGCCAACCCACAACAAGCCATGTGAATAACAAAACGCATGATCCCCCTTACACTATTCAGATAAGTAAATTAAACGCTGCGCCTCCTGCAATATTGTCAAATTTATGCGAGAAACGTTAACTTGCACAGCTCATCGTCTCGGATCACCTCAACATAATACTCGCCATTCCGTTCGAAAAGTCCATGGACAGAATCCGCCCCCTCCTTTTCTGCCACCGAACTAACGATCTCAATCATTGGGCGTGTAATCCTAAGTCCGGGCAGGAAAAGCGGGATACCCGGAGGATAAGGAACCAGAAACTGACTACTGATACGACCTTCCGTCTCCTGGAGTTTCATCAGTTCACCATCACATAAAGCCGCATCACGCGGAATGAGCACAGTCTGTCCCTTCACGGCATCCACCACGCTTGTTTCAAAGGCGTCCTTTTCAGGGCGTCCGATAGCCTCTTTCATCTCCAAAATAGCCCGATAGAGATACTCAAAGTGGGTCTCCACAGTCCCCATCGACACCAAAAAGAGAATGGTGACCGGTGTAGACTTTTCCCATTGGATGCGCGACTTGCGTAATAATTCCTTAAACGCGCTACACCCCTCGGCACTTCTGAAGGAAATCGTCAATTTCAACGGATCGTGCAAATAACCAGCCCGTTCATACTGATCCGCCTGCGCCTCACCCACGACCTCCCGCAAACCGACAAAACATTCCGCTTCCGTCAGACCACAGTCATGCGTAACACGTTCCTTGAACCGCTTAATCCATCGTAACCGTTCCTCAATCAATCGCATGCCCTCAAGCCGCATCTGAACCCCGGCGCAGTCGAGCGTCGCCATCATTGGATAATGCGGCGAAGTCGAATGCCAATATCGGAGTACTTCGTGCAGGTCATGTGAAAACTTCGAATACGATCCATGCCCGTTAATTGCGAAACGCGCACGCAACCACTGCCAATCCGCTGATTCGGTTTCGAAAAGCTGCTTGAAACGAAATGAGACATGAATCATGGATGCCTGGCTGAAGGCGGCCATCGTCTTATGCGTCGAATGAACCGCAAAATGCGCACTGGATGTCTCATGAATGGCATTGTAGCGTACACGCTGTCCGTCAGCCGTCACCCAGGTGTAGTACGGATGGAAGCTGAGATACGGCGCCCACGCCTCGTCCGCATAGAAGAGCATGCCATTCCGTTCACACAGACGGGCAATCTCCCAGACTGGATAAAGAATTCCTTCATACGTGCACGTCGTCAAGATCACCATTCGCGGTTTTTTTTCTTCGGAATACGCCGCATTAATCGCCTGACTCAGGTCCGGCATTGATATCGGACCCCACACCCCCAGACGCGCATTAAAACAGGCGGGCAGATAAACCGGGATGGCGCCGGACATGACCACCGCATGATGAACGGACTTATGGCAGTTCCGATCCAGCAACACGCATTCGCCCGGACGCAAGAGCGTCATCAGCATGGCCTTATTCGCTGCCGAGGAACCATTGGTGATATAGCAACTTTGCGCGGCACCGAAAATTTCAGCGGTCAACCGTTGTGCATCCGACAAGGGAGTATGGGACTCAGGCTTTGACAAGTCGCCGAGGCAATGTACTGACGAACTGAGATCGCAACGGAAGCTCATACTTCCAAACTCACAACGGAACCCTTGCAAAAAGAGTGAATTTGTAAATGCGTGTCCCGAGTTATGTCCTGGGGTATGCCAAGACGATCCCGCCTCCTTAATCACATAATTTCGGAGCTGATGCCAAAACCGCGGCTCCCACAGGGATCTGAACAGATGCAAAATCCGCTGTTCATGCACCGCCATATTTTCAAAGAGATCCTGAGGTTTAAAAGTCCATCGTTTGGAGGGGGCTTGAAACTTGGCCTCCTGAGTTGAGATCAAGACCACCTTAGGTTGTACTGGGAAATAGGTGTTAAGCCACCGCTGAAGAAAGATGCCTTCTGCGCAAAGCTGATGCAGGAAAACCCGGCTGCCGTTCTCAGCCACAAAACAGTCATCCAACAGAAACATGATGCAATTCTTCGCGTCATCCGTCAATTGACCGTTTGCACTGTCTCCATCGACGAACATCACTTGGGCCAATGCTTCCGCGCTGAGTACCGGCACAATCCGGATCATGGGCCAGTCAATCGGTTCTTCCGAGGGGAATGTCGCGTCGCAAAATGTCCTAAAAAAATCCGAGAACTCATTTGCTTTAATGCGCAACGTCGTCTCATTTTGTAATTTACTCTGTAGATGGACGATTGTTAATTCATTCATACATGACCTAAGCTTGGCAACCTTTCCTCAATTTTACTATATACCCTATTGAAAAAGACATAATAGCAAATGATCTTAATTTTGTCGTGAATAAAAACTCTCCTTTTCTTTGTCATTTTTCTGTGTACTCCTTTGCCTGCGTTTTGCTATAGTATCGCCCTTTCACCGCATCCAAGGAGCTTTGACAATGGAAAATGCACCCACTTACGCAGAAGTTGAGACTCTTTTTTTCAATTTAATCGCTAAGCGCCCGTTGCCGGTTGCTACGATTTTGCCATTGATTCATTCGTCCGCAGTCTTGGAAGACGGTAAAAAGGCCGATGAATGGACAACCCTGCTCATGCAGGAACTATTAGAATTAGCAGACTTCCCAGGACTTTATTGTGTCATCAAAGACTGCGCATCCTCGCTGACTGAGCAGTTGAAGCTGACTGGCGTTCGTGACATTTTAAAGAAAGCCGCTATTAAAGATCGCCTGGCGACCGCGCTCATCGATACGGCTGATTTTGGAGCTGTACCCCTTAGCGAATCTTTCCGTAGGCTGGATCTTCTCCTTGCTCTTATTCCCGGAACACTCGTCATCGACTCGAACTGGGGTGTGGGAACAGTCAAACGACTTGACGATTTCTACAAGCGTATTACCATTGATTTTATTGGGAAACCCAGTCATACACTGACTTTCGCGACCGCCTGTGGCAGCCTTGTCCGTGCACCCCATGACCATTTAATGACCTTACGCCATAACGATCCAGAATGCATCAAGAAGATGGCCGCTGAAAAGCAGGGTGAACTCGTCTGTCTCGCGCTATTTAGCTTTGGGAACATGCCTATTGTGAAGCTCGAGGATGTACTCGTGAAAAACGGTTTTGTCGCTTCGGAAAACTGGAAGGGCTTCTGGGAAACTGCGCGCAAGGCACTTAAGTCGAATCCCCTTATTAATATCCCTCAAAAGCGAACGGATCTGATCGAGTTGCGTACAGAAGTTGAATCTTATAATGATTCATGGTTCATGTACACCGCCACAATTAAAGACCCCGTCAAAATTCTCGAAGCCATAGCCGCATTAGAAGAAACGGGCAAGCTCGCGGAGCTCGAGGATGTCAATCGCGGTATTCTCGAAGACCGGCTTGCTTTTGCCATCAAGGGTGCACACAAAACAGATCCAGCACTTTATGCGCGTTTAGCGGTGACCATCAACCGTCTCGGATTCCTGAATCCCCCCATGGATCAGTTGCGGTCCCATTTGTGGGAAGAAGACCGTTACATTACAGCCTCGGAAACACTTTCCATACGCGATATCAACGCCATGACACAGTTTCTACTGGCGGAAGGGACCACAGCGAATATCAAATTCCTTGACGCGTTGCCGCACATGCCGTTCAGCTTAATGAACGACGTACTCACGACCCTCAAGGAAACACCAGAGGCCGCGACCGCCTGCGCGACCCTTTTGAGTCAATCGAAAATCCCTCCGACGCTGATCAATTGGATTTTACGTTTCCGTGACACCCTCCCCACGTGGCCGCTCCCCCCCCTGATTGATTTGCTGGGCCAGGCCATCAGCATCATCGAAATCAAGTTATCCGGCGAAGCGCTCCGCATGCAGAATAACATCAAGCAATTCATCGAATCAAAATTGGATGACCTTTTTGAGAAGGAACTCTCTCTGACACAGCGCCAATATCTGTTTGAACGCATTCAGGCTTCCTCCGCATGGGATTCGATCACGCATCGCACCTTGCTGGGGCGCATGCTCAAAATCGAACCGTCCCTTGCAGACCGCAAGAAAGTCGTCCAGCAACAGACGCAAGTATCCATCCGCCAAACTTCCTGGCGCTCCATCAGCGTAAAACAAGCTCTTTACAAACGCCTGATAGAAGTCGACCTTCCGAAAAACAGTAACGACATCGCCGTCGCACGCAGTTACGGCGACCTTCGCGAAAACTTTGAATATCAAGCAGCAAAAGATTATCAGCGCCAATTGCTCCAACGTCAGTCGGAACTTCAGCTTGAACTCAAGCAGATTAAAGGAACGGACTTTTCAACCATCCCGCATGACAAGGCCGGACAAGGGACAACCGTTGTCATTCGTACCGAAGCTGGCGATGAGCATACCTACACCATCCTCGGTGAATGGGACCGCGATGAACATCTGAATATTATTTCCTGCAGGACACGCATGGCTCTGGCACTGGAAGGCAAGCGCGCGGGTGAAACAACAACAATCCCTGTTCTCGGCGGCGAAGCCTCTGCGACAGTCCTTGCTGTTCAGCCACTCAGTGACACCATTCGTCAGTGGATTAACACCCCGCCAGAAGAACTTGAAGCTCGGTAACCCCAAAAAATCAAAATCACAGTTGATTTTAATCACCAAAGGTGTATCCTATTAAATGACTCACGTAACAGAGGTTAAAAAAACACATGGCTAAACAAAAGAAAAAGACGGTTACGAAAAAACCCGAGCCGAAGAAGGGTGCAAAGCGCATGGTTCAATCAACACCCAAAAAAACTGCGCCTGTTAAGAAAGCTCAGACGGAAAAAGCCCCTGTCAAGCCTGTACCCGTCGCAAAATCGGTCGTCCCGAAAACAACCGTAAAATCAGCGTCCAAAACAGCGCCTTCGAAAATCGGCACCTCCAGAGCTCCTGCCCGCATCACGGCGAAGAACCGTTTCAGTAAAGAAGACTTTGCAATTTTTCAACGTGAACTGCTGACCACGCGTGACCGAATCACCAGCCAATCCGGTTCCATGAAGTCTGCCGCGCTCCAGCGTACCGATGAAGTCAACTTGGAAGAAGAAGGCACGGATGCGTTCATGCGCCTGCAGACCCTTGAACAGGTCGGCACACAGCAAAGCGTGATCATCAAAATTAATGAGGCGTTGGATGCCATCAACAAAGGCACGTATGGCGTGTGCGACAGTTGCAATGACCTGATCAGCAAAGCGCGTCTCACCGTCTTGCCGTTCGCACGGACCTGTATTAAGTGCCAGCAGGAAATGGAGCTAGCCAATCGCCATGGAAGACGCCGTTAAACGTCCATCGGCGTTGCGTGTCTTTTGGTTTTGGATAGGCCTCATCGTTTTCCTTGACCAACTCACAAAGGTCTTGGCCATTGCCTATTTAAAACATGCGCTTCCCATCTGCGTTCTGCCAGATTTTTTTAATTTGTGTTACGTAGAAAACCGGGGCGCAGCCTGGGGTGTGTTGGCTGGCAGTCAACTTTTTCTCATTGCTTTTTCACTCATGACGCTCGCGTTTCTCTTTTGGAAACGCACACGGCTTTTAGGTTCATTACAGGGCGGCAGCTTCATTTTCACGCTGCTCATCGCCGGCATTATCGGCAACTTAGTGGATCGCGTCCGTGTCGGATATGTTGTCGACTTTTTAGATTTTTACTGGAAGCAATCTCACTTTCCGGCCTTTAACATTGCAGATTCTGCCATCTGCGTAGCAACCGTTGTTTTAATTATCTCTCAATGGCTTCATGATCGACGACACGCCGGGTCAACAGACGCAAAAAGCATCTGAAGCGTGTTCGCAATAAGGACTCTATGAGTTCAATCACAACAGCATTCATTCTTGCAGGCGCGACTGCCACAGGTAAAACGGCTGCCGCGCAAATCCTTGCAGAACAAATGGGATGCGGCATCCTTTCTGCAGATGCCATGCTTGTGTATAAGGGGATGGACATCGGGACAGCAAAGCCCACAGCCGCTGAACGGGGTAACGTCCCCTACGCAGGTGTCGATCTCGTGACCCCCGATGAACCCTTTAGTGCCGGCCGCTGGATTGAATCGGCCGCCGATGCCCTAAAAGCCATCGGACTCCACGCATCCACAACAGTAGAACGTCAGATCGTGCCTGCTCACGTTCGTTCATCGGTCATCGTCGTGGGAGGCACCGGACTCTACATCAAGGCGTTGACCGACGGCATGCACAGCGCTATTGCCCATCCCGATATCCGCGAAAAATGGCAAGCGGTTTTTGAGCGTGAAGGCCTCGTCGGTCTACAGACGGCACTTCAGCAGCGCGCACCCGAAGCACTCCAAGCACTTGATGACACCTCCAATCCACGCCGTTTACTGCGCGCCCTCGAACATCTGGATACCGACGGCTCTCTTCCAGACCAGTGGAAAAACAATACCGTTTCAACCTCCTCCGTCGTTGTCCTGTCACTGCCACGCGAACAGCTTCACCGCCGCATCGCACGGCGCGTTGACCAGATGTTCCGTGCCGGGCTCATCGAAGAGGTTCGCACCCTCCGAAACCGTTACCCGACATGGTCGGCAACAGCAGCAAAAGCCATTGGCTATGAAGAGGTCAGCGCCTTGCTCGACAACACGCTGACACAGGAAGCCGCTCGAGAGAAGATGATTATCCGTACACGTCAACTGGCTAAACGCCAAGAAACCTGGTTCCGCCACCAGACGCAGGCACAGTGGCTCACCGTAACCGAAGACGACACACCGCATGCCATTGCGGAACGCGTCTACAACCTTTGGAGTGTTCATGGACCCTCAGCCATCCAAATCCCCTGATCATAAAGCCGTTTATCCGAACCTGACGCCCCGCATGCATGACCTGCCCAAAGAGATGATGCCACGCGAGGCCTTTGAACGACTCGGTGCAAAAAACACGTCCGAAGAGATGCTCATCGCCATTCTCTTGCGTTCAGGACTCCCCGGACAAAATGTGTCCGCACTGGCACGCTCAGTCCTTCAGCACTTTGGCAGTCTCGATAAGCTAGCGGAAGCAGATTATGATGAAATGCGCTCTGCAAAAATCAAAGGATTAGGAAAGGTGAAATGTATGGAACTCGCCGCTGCGCTTGAACTCGGCCGAAGGGCTTCGATCGCAGCAGGTTCTCCAGAGCCGAGTATCATCAAAGAACCCAAGGCCGTCTGCCGAGTCATCGCCCCGCTTCTGCACAATCAACGCCAGGAGAGTATTTGGGTCATCTTGCTCGATACCAAAAGCCGGATGATCGGTCGCCCCGTTGAAACCACCCGAGGGTTGCTGGACTCCAGCCCCACGCATCCGCGCGAAGTCTTTAAAAAAGCGATCCGCTGCAATGCCGCCGCGATTGTCATTGTCCACAACCACCCCTCCGGAGACCCTACCCCCTCCAAGGAAGATATCGAGGCGACCCGCCGGCTCGTCGAGTCCGCCCGCATCATCGGCATCCCCGTCTTTGACCATGTCATTATCGGCTCGGCGGACGCTACATCCATGGACGTGAACTACATCAGCCTCCGCGAACGAAACCTCGTATCCTTCACGTCCTCGTTGAAGGGTTAGTTCCCTTTGGTCAAATACAAATAATCCGTTTGTTATTTCACCTCGACAGAATTAACGCAAATTAACTTCAACAAGATCAAATTCGCCCAAATTCAAACAAGATCAAATTCAACTTGAATATATTCCCCAAACGGTGTAATCTTAATACAAATTCTGTTATGGAATTCAATTGATCTTTATTATCGGGTGTGTAGCCCAGACTAATTGATTTTGCGCTAACGCGCATTGAAGCTTCATCCAAAAACCGGCAAAGTTTTAAGACAGCGAAGCGAAATGCTCGGGGGTGCGCCGCTCGGCGCGCCTCCAGATTTCGTGTTTCGCTGATGGTGCTTGCCGGTACCTTGGATGAGGCATGGACTGGAGATCGCGCCCTTTTTTGTCGCCATCAAACAAAAAGGAACAAACGGCATGATATTGAGTAAACGTTCATGTGGATATGTTGAAGCGATAGCAGGGCTCCTGTTTTTCGCTGCCATAATTCTTGTACCAACTAGTAAGGCCGGCTCCGTGATTGTCACCAACCAGCCGCCGCCTCATGCGGGATGGGAAACCTCACAAGACGTTCCCCTGCCGCCACGGCAAGCGGATACGCGCTTCTTTAAGGCTGAGATCACCTTCACTGCCACCGCGTCCAACAATGTGCAGATGGCGTTCGGAACGGACACGGACAAGGACGGCCGCTTGCCTGCCGAGGAAACCTCAGCGACCATCGGCTGGGATCGCGGCACGTGGTTCATCCTTTCGGGCAATCTCCTCCAAAAATTCATGTGTGTCCCGCAGGATGCTTCGACAGCGATCAGCCGCACATTGAAGATGTCCGTGCGTTTTTCCGCAGACGGCACGCCCCTGTCGCTTTCCTTCAAGGACGGATACGGAAACCCGCTCGCCTTTGACGGTCTTGAAGGCGTCCCGACGTGGATGAGCCCGAAGCTGTGGGATATGGCCGCTTTGACTGCTCGGGGCTGGGACGCCCGCGACGAGCAGGCGACAATTTCATTCGTGCTGGACGGCACACAAATCATCCTGAGGTAAAAAAATATGCACCCCTTCTTTACCGTACCGCAGGAGATGTTTTTTGTCATTTTGACACTCGTCTTGTTCGCCGCCCTGATCGGCGACTTTCGTAATGCCCGCCTCTTCCGCTTGATCGGCAAAATGCCTGACACGCGCAAGGGACTGGACAAAGCGACAAAGTTCTTCATGATCCTGCTTGTCGCCTTCATGGTCTGGGCTCAGGACAAGGACAGCCTGCGGTCTTCCGGTAACGGCGACTGGCTTTCAAGCGCAACCCTTGAGTCCATGGAAGGCGGCCGCTGCAGCATGGCCGGGGGCGAGTCATCGGGAAGTGATTCCGCCGCCGGAAGGGCGCTGGTCTCCGGAGACCAAACCTTCCCCGACAACCCAGTCCTGACCGCATC
>Ga0268284_1000538_pt1 | contig 24531 bp, 19 predicted proteins | sample saktaG_14_FD_190137 | JGI IMG/M metagenome (GOLD analysis project Ga0268284, IMG submission 190137) | Saline water microbial communities from Sakinaw Lake, British Columbia, Canada - sak_2013_06_06_40m | ecosystem: Environmental > Aquatic > Non-marine Saline and Alkaline > Saline ...
AGTCATCGGTGTACAGGCCGTTCGGGTTGCAGAAGTGCGCGGGGATGTTGGTCGAGGCCGCACGGGTGGAGAGCGTCGTGTCCATGCTGGCGAGCGTCAGATGGATGAACCCGTTCGTGAAGGTGTTTGGCGGCAACGCGGGTGCCGTCGGCGTGTATTCGCGGACAAGTCCCCACCCCCTGTTAAAATAGATGTCGGAATCCGCGCTTGCGATGCGGAGGACGGAGGATGTCGGGCTGTGGAAGCAGACAACCTTAGGGGTGATCGAATAGGACGGCATGCGGACGGTGCCCGATGCCGTCACGCAGGACGGGCTGAGCGTGAATGAGCCTGAGAAGACGCCTGAGGGGTCGCGTATCTTCGTGAATGTGGAGGCTTCCAGCGTGACGTGCGCTGTGGCGTTGTCGCAGTTCACGCCCCTTGCGAGGATGAAGTGGTTTGTCGCGCCCCTCGGTATCGCGATGCGGGAGACAAGCGTCGTGCCCGGGAGCACGGGGATGTATTGGTCGGCGATGCGCAGGACGGCCGCGCCATTCGTGGGCGCGTTCCCGAGCACCGTCGTGACCGTGAGGATGCCGACAGAACCCGAAGGCGCGGCGTTTGTATAAGGCGCGTCTGACGGGCTGAGCCCGCCCAATATCCGCCAGAGGTCGCCCTGTCCGCTCGCGTCCGAACTGAAGGCGTTCGGATCAGTCCCGTATAAAGAGACTTCCTCGCCGTCCGTGAGCCCGTCGCCGTCGGAATCACGATTGCGCGGGTTCGCGCCGAGACGCAACTCGTCAAAGTCAAGGAGTCCGTCCGCGTCAAAGTCGTTTTCCGCAAGAGCGCCCGTCTTCAGATCGCCGAAGGCTTTCCAGCGCAGTTCGAACGCGGGTAGGAATGACGGGTGTATGGCGAGGAGCGCATTGGTGTGCAGCACGGTCTCGCCCCCTGAATTATTCTGCGCACCGATCAGGAAGGCGTTTGTGAGCTGGGCGTAATAGTTTGTCGCTGTGGGGAAGAGGTAGCGGCAGGTGAAGTTTCCGCTCGCATAAAGTTCGGCTTGCACAGTTGCGAGGCAGTTGGTGTCCTGTCCGAGGAAGACATCCTTCCAAGTGAAGACGGAAGAGTTCGTGCCGATGGCGTACCAGAAGAGCCCGTTCGTCGGCACGATGTCCGAGGGCGTCTGCAGGACGGAAATATAGTTGACCGCCGTGCCGTCCGGGATGCCGTTCGTGGCGGGCGTCGGTGAGGACTTCTGGCCGTCGAACGAGAGCATGCCGGATGCCGCCGCGTAAAGGTTAGTCACGGTCCGCCCTCCAAACGTGAAGCCATCCGGGAGGCAGCCCTGCGGGAGGAGGACGGCGTGCCGCGCCACGGCGTAAGGCCAGTCCGTATACGCCACGGCATTAGAGGGTGCATCAAGCGCCGGCGGCTGGATGTTCGTCACGCAGACGCATGCGAACCCTGCGAAGTATTGGGATGCTGTCAGGACTGCGTTATCGGCAAAAACTTGGTCTCCGGAGACTAGCGCCCTTCCGGCGGCGGAATCACTTCCCGAAGACTCGCCCCCGGCCATGCTGTAGCGGCCGCCTTCCATGGACTCAAGAGTTGAACCTGAGAGCCAGTCGCCGTTACCGGAAGACCGAAGACTGTCCTTGTCCTGAGCCCAGACCATGAAGGCGACAAGCAGGATCATGAAGAACTTTGTCGCTTTGTCCAGTCCCTTTCGCGTGTCAGGCATTTTGCCGATCAGGCGGAAGAGGCGGGCATTACGAAAGTCGCCGATCAGGGCGGCGAACAAGACGAGTGTCAAGATGACAAAAAACATCTCCTGGGGTACGGTAAATAAGGTTGTCATATTTTTTTACCACAGGAGGATTTGTGTGCCGTCCAGCACGAATGAAATTGTCGCCTGCTCGTCGCGGGCGTCCCAGCCCCGAGCAGTCAAAGCGGCCGTATCCCACAGCTTCGGGCTCATCCACGTCGGGACGCCTTCAAGACCGTCAAAGACGAGCGGGGTGCCAGCCCCGTCCTTGAAGGTGAGCGACAGGGGCGTGCCGTCTGCGGAAAAACGCACGGACATCTTCAATGTGCGGCTGGTCACTGTCGAGGCATCCTGCGGGACAAACATGAATTTTTGGAGGAGATTGCCCGAGAGGATAAACCATGCGCCGCGATCCCAGCCGATGGTCGCGGAGGTCTCCTCCGCAGGAAGCCGCCCGTCTTTATCAATATCCGTTCCGAACGCCATCTGCACGTTGTTGGACGCAGTGGCCGTGAAGGTGATCTCGGCCTTGAAGAAGCGCGTCTCCGCTTGCCGTGGCGGAAGGGGCACGTCTTGTGCGGTTTCCCATCCAGCGTAAAGAGACGGTTGATTGGTGACGACGGTAGTGACCGCATGGGCGCATAGCGCACCTGAAAACAGGGCGGTCAGGAAGAGGGCTGTCTTGTTGCGGTGTGAGCTGTGCCTTTTCAAGGCACTGTTGCTTCGTGTCATGCGTCTGTCTCCTTCCCCGGAATCCGCGCGATAAAAAAGGGCGCGTTCTCCAGTCCATGCCTCCCCAAAGGTACCGGCAAGCACCCGTAAAAGAAACACGAAATCTGGAGGCGCGCCGATCGGCGCACCTCCGAGCATCTCGCTTCTTTTACTCAAAAAATGCCGGTTTCTTGGGGAAGCTTAAATGCGCGTCAGCGCAAAATCAGTTATTGAATCTCAAAGTCCTCTATTCTCAAACAAGTATAAATTTGTTTGTTGTAAAACCTTACACTGTTCTCTATGCAAACTCAAGCAAGTTTTTGCTCAAATTAAAAATTAAAATTTGGCTAATAAGCGCACCTGTTCAGCAAATGTTAATAACTCCCTCTTCTCATCAGGTCCTGATTGTGCTTTAATGGAATCACCTTATGGCAAGATATACCGATTCAGTTCTCGAAGAGATCAGGGCGAGGGTTGACATTGTTGACCTCATTGGTGCCCGTGTGCAGTTGAAGCGTGCAGGCGGGACGTACAAGGGATGTTGCCCGTTTCACAAAGAGAAGACCCCCTCGTTTAATGTCAATCCGAACAAGCAGTTCTACAAATGCTTTGGTTGCGGTGAGAAAGGGGACATCTTCACGTTCCTGATGAAGATGGAAGGCTTGCAGTTCATGGAAGCCGTCCAGCAACTGGCGGACAAAGCGGGTGTGGTCCTCAAGCAAGCGGTAGATCCCCATGCGCAGTCGCGCAGTGTGCTTTATGCTGTCCATGCCGAACTGGCGGCCTTTTATCAGCGATGCCTGACCGAGACCAAACAGGCGGAAGCGGCACGGACGTATCTGGCCTCACGGGCATTACCAGAGGAGGTCGTAAAGAGCTTCTGCATCGGCTATGCGCCGGCCGTTCCTCGGGATGCTGTGCTGCAATGGGCGAAGAAGCATAATTTCTCGAACCAGCAATTGGTGGATGCAGGTGTTTTGGTTGCACCTCAAAATCCGGATAGAGACCCCGATGACTTTTATCACCGTTTCGCTGGACGGCTGATGTTCCCGATTTGTGACCGGCAGGGCCGTGTCGTGGCCTTCAGCGGACGCGTCCTCGATCCAAAATCACATCCGGCCAAATATGTGAACAGCCCAGAAACGATTATTTTTAAGAAGAGTCACATTCTCTATGCGCTCGATAAAGCCGCAGCAAAAATCGTGAAGCACCCGAGGCGAGAGGCGATTATTTGCGAGGGGCAGATTGATGTGATTCGCTGCCATGCCTGCGGCTTTGAGACAGCCGTGGCATCGCAAGGCACTGCCTTTACAGACGAGCATGTGGCTCTTCTGAAAAAGCATGCTGACAGTGTGGTGCTGGTCTTTGACGGGGATGCGGCAGGCAAGAAGGCAGCCATACGCACCGGCGCGCTCTTCATTGCCGCTGAAATTCCTGTGCGCGTCGTGAGGTTGCCCGTTGGCGAAGACCCTGACTCTTTTCTGCGCAAGCAAGGGGCGGCAGCTTTTCGCGAGGTGCTGGATCAAGCAGTCTCCATTACCGCGTTCCAGGTGGATACCCTGCGTGAGGCGGAAGAGCATCCTGACAGCATCGATGCTGTGAATCGTATTTCACGGGGTGTGATTGAAATGCTGGCGGTCTGCCCGAGCGCTGTCCAACGGTCGCACCTCATTGAAGAGGCTGCCAGCTTGTTGCACTTCCCCTTGAGCGCGTTTGAGGAGGATTTCGAACGCTATCGTGAACAAGCTCGGCAAAAGGCCGAGTATACTGCGCGCTTCAAGGCTGAAGCAGAGGTCAACCCTACCTCAGAAGAGCAATCCGAGGGAGGGGCAGGCGCCGAGGAACGTGCGCCGGATGGCGATGGCGAGTTTATCCCTGGGGAGTCCTATTCGGTTGATGTTGGTGAATGGGATATGCCGCCTCCCCCCGAACCACCCTCGAAGACCGAATATGAGTTATGCGAATTTCTCGTGGAGCATGAACACGACAGGGATGTGTTGCTCTTGATGAGTCCCTATTTGCCCCTCGATATTCTTCGCCATTCCTTTACACGCACGGTGGTTGGCGCGATATTGGATCAATGGCGCTCCGGTGGTGACAAGGTTGCAGAGTTGGGGAGCATGATTAATCCGGAATGGAAGGATTTGCTCGGCAGTATTATCGCCAACAAACAGAAGATGATGAGCGCACGTGAGGCTACGCCCCTCGATGCAGCAAAGGATCTGCTGCGCCGGCTGTGGATTGATATGTGTCAGCGTACGCGTGACAATCTGGATGCGCATGCACAAGCGAGCGACAGCCCGCGATTATTGCTCTCATGCCGCATTGTTCGGCTTCGCACAGACCCTTGGGAGCGGGCGCGCGAATTCATGTCGATCGATGACTCGAAAAATCCGCTTATGCCATCGGCGCGCCCGAAGGCTGGCCCGGAATTGGCTGGGGCGGCAACTTCCGTACATGAAGCGGATACCGCATACGGAGTTCCTGATTCAGCAGGATTTCAACCCAGTGAACTCCCTCCTGATGAAATGCCAGATTGATGAACACCTCGACGGTGGTGGCAATCTGCTGATCATTCGAGAGTTTAATCGGAACGGGCTGCCCTTCTGCGACAACCGACATTCCATCAGGGGCCATGATACGCGACTTCTGCGTAAACTCGCCCCCGCCCATGCACCAGCGGTTCATGATGCAGATTCGCGGACAAATCGGCTGGTTGACAGGATGCGCCAAACCGTCGAAGATGCCGATGAGCATGAATTTTCCATTGCGTTCCTGGCGGACATCGTCGCAGAGAAGGCTCGATTGAAGGTCTGGGATCATATAAGGTTAGCTTTGTGAGTCTTGTTCAAGACGCGGGGCATGGGTGAGCACGTAGTGTTCCGCTTCTGTACACCAGAGGCCGTTGTTGCGTGTGCAGATCTCGGCGAGATCCTTGAAGTAGGGATTGCTTTCGCCCAGTTTAGCAAAGTCAGTAATCGCGGTCATGGGCATGGAAACATGCGTGTAGACCAGACGCTTGCCGCCCGGGATCTTGGTGAGCGTCTTCGTGGTGTCAGACACGGAATCGATGCCCCCGACGTGTGTAATCATCACGGAAGGTGTGATGAGTCCTTGTGCGGCATAGTTCATCGAATCCTGAAGATCCTGAGTGTTGCCCCCCGAGGAGCCCACAATGTGATGGCCCATGTAGTGGACATCATAGAAGTTCACCGTCGCTTTGAAATCTGAATGCGCCGGCCCCGCAAAGAAATTCATGCATCCAAGAAAGTCCAGCAACGCCGATCCCTGTTCGATGAGTGCTGGAACCGGGGCGAAGACCATGACATCATTGTACCCGTTGCCGCCGTTGACCGACTTGATCAATGCGACCGGATCAGCCACTCCTCCTGTATTGAGGTAAATCAGCTCAACGCCGCATTCCTTGGCGTGTTGGACAGGGAAGATCTGCGCGGCGCGATCCAGACGGGTCTGGTCAATGTCCGTGATTACCAAACGTCCAGGACGGTGTTCGGGTCCGTGAAGAGCCAGGTCGATGGCGCTTAAGCCCATCGGGCCTGCGCCAGCAAGGACAACCATGGTGCCGCCGTTTTTGATGCCCATCTGGTGGACATATTCGCCTGCTTTGAAGTGGTAGCTGCAGCGATAAGCGCCTACGATGCAAGAGACCGGCTCGGCGATGGAGGATTTATAATAGGCATCACCGTCATACGTAAGCAGGCAGTCGAGTTCCAGGACCTCCTTGGGGATCACAATGCGTGTGGCATTGCCGCCGATCCAACGGAAAGAATAGCCCGGGGCATCATGTTCGCGTCCCGGGATGTTCAGTTGGGGCTGGACGCCATATTTTTGTCCGACCTTGAACTTGTGTTGCCAGTTCTTCCCTACCTTGAGCAGTTTGCCGCAGAATTCATGACCAAGAATAATTGGATTTTGGGCGATATCTTTGGGCACGCGCTTGTGATTCGCGCCTTGGATAGTCGCCTTGTAATCAGACATGCAGATGCTGTTGGTCACGATATCCGCAAGAATTTCATCATCTGAAATTTCAGGAAGATCAAAACGTTCGAGCCGAAGATCATTTTCACCATAAAGTCGTAAAGCTAAAGATTTCATCTTAATCGTTTTCCATGCTTGTTATTGTGGAGGTAATTTAGGAAAATATTACCTTTTTCGGTTTGGGATAGCAAGCGAGGAAAATGAGGAGATAAATAATGTTTGTTTTAATAGCGAATGGTTTCTTGGGTTTGGTTGTCATGGCCGCATTGATTGTCACGCACGCAATGCATTGGGGGTGGGCTATTCTGCTTGGCGTCCTTTCGTTTGTGGCGGGGCAGGGTCTGATCGGTTATTTGCTTCAGCGAAAAGTGAAGGGTGCCATGGAAGAAGTGCAGCGGATCATGGTGGAGGGACAGAAACGGATGCAGCAAAAGCTCAAGCTGTGGCAGACCCGTCCGCCGGGGAGCATGAAAGATGCACAGCTCGAAATGGAACGTGATCAGAAACGAATTGTGGATGAGACCTTAGAGGCATCCAAGAAGCTGGAACGATTCAATGGTTGGGTGCCGTTGATGGGGAAACAGATCGCGACCTTGCGCATCCAGTTGTATTGGACCGTGAAAAACTTCAGAAAGGTTGATGAACTGATGCCGCTTGCCATCTTTATGGAACCGATGATGATCGGGGTGAAGATTGCGCGCATGTACATGTTGGATGTGGATCTGGCTCAGATTGAAAAGTTTTTTAATAAGCAGGTCATTAAATTGCGTTATGGGCAGGGGGCTGTGCTCTATTCCATGATGGCATGGATTTATGTTCAGCAAAACAATCTGGATAAGGCAAACAAGATACTGATCGATGCTTGTGAAAAAATGGAGAATGATATCGTCAAGCGCAACCGCGAACATCTCGCCAATAACCGTGCAGCTCAATTTTCGAATTCAGGCTTAGGCGATGAGTGGTATGGCTTCCATCTGGAACAGCCAAAGGTTAAGCAGCAACGTCAGTCAGCGTTCGCAAAACGACACTTCTAAAATAGTTGAAACGGATGAAGACCACTAACGGACAATTAGAGCTGTGCGGGCTGGAGGTCCGGTGTATCATCGGTGACCGCCCGGAAGAGCGCGTGTGTGAACAGACGCTCATGTTGGATGTGGTGTTGACGTTGGACATGTCGGATGTCCTCGCAAGTGATGCACTGAACGACACCGTTGACTATGTGGCGGTGGCGAATGACATTCGCATGGCGCTGGTCGCTACACAATTTAGAATGCTTGAAGCGGCTGCTGACTGCGCAGCTCAGGTTTGTCTGCGCCATGTGCGGGTGGATGCGGTTTGTGTGCGCGCAGAAAAGGCAGGGGCTCTGCCGGGGCTGCGGGCAGCAGCCGTAACGGTTGAGCGCACGAAAGGAACGGCTTAATGCAGATGCCTAAAAAAGCATTGGTGCTCGCTGCTGGATTGGGGACACGCTTGCGTCCATTAACCCTCGTTTATCCGAAGCCGTTGATGCCGATTTGGAATGTGCCCTTGCTGGAACATACCTTACGGTTACTGGAGTCATGGGGCGTTGAAGAGATCGCCGTCAATACACACTGGATGGCGGAGCCCATCGAAGCATGGCTGAGGCAGCGTCAAGGACGTGCGCAGACGCGAATCTCTTATGAGCCTGAAATTCTTGGAACAGGCGGCGCCTTGCGGCCGTTGAAAGCGTTTCTGGGAGACGAGCCGTTCTGGATGATGAATGCAGATATCGCGGCTTCCGTGAATCCGGAGCCCTTGGTCAAGGCCTTTGAGGCGAGTGGCTGTTTCGCAGCCGCTTGGCTGGAGCCGAAAAAGGGGCCGCGCACGGTTGAGATGGATTTCGCGGGACGCATCACCTGTTGGCGGAGTCCGACCTCGGGAGTTGAACACACCTACACCTTCTGCGGACTGCAACTCGTGTCGCCTCGGATATTTGATTTTTTGCCGGAAACCGCGTTCTCCACAATCGTTGACGCTTATCAGCGAGCCATGGATGCAAATCTCTTTGTGCGTGGTGTGGCAGTGCCGGGAAGCTACTGGGATGATGCAGGGACAATTGCTTCCTATCTACGGATCCATGCAGATGTCAAAAAACTGGCGCAAACAAAGAAGCCAGGCGGTGAATGGTATGATGCCGCTGCTGATCGATTTTCTCCGGCGGATAAATCTTTTTTCTGTGTCTCACCGCAAGCGACTGTGTCTCCCGACGTGAAGGGCGTTGACAGTATCGTAACTGAAGGTGCAACGGTGTTGGCGGGGACCTCGCTGAAGGACTGTGTGATTGCAGGCGGAGTGACCGGTGGCGAGCATAAAAATGGTGTCCATGTCCGTGCGCCATGCGTCTGTGATGTCGCTCTCTGTGAGGCGATCACGCGTCTCGGATGGACGCCTGAGAAGACCAGTGCGCATTTCTTGGGTGTACGCGGTTCTGAGCGCTCCTTCTGGCGGTTGTCGGATGGCACGCAGTCCGTGATAGCCGTTCAATACGCCTTGACACGCGCTGAAAATGCGCGGTACAGTAGTCACGCAGCACTTCTTGCAGCCGCAGGCGTGCCGGTGCCCGCGGTAAAACTCGATTTGCCAGACACCTGCGTACTAATGCTCGAAGATTGCGGCGATGATTCCTTGCAGCAGCGCATGCAGCGGAAGGTACATCCGAGGGATGAACAATGGTATGCGGCGACGGTGAAGGAGCTTGCGCGATTCCATCAGGAAGGCACGCGCTTAGTCAGGGAGTATCAAACCGAATTGGAGCCCGCGTTTGATGCGTCGCTCTATGCGTGGGAGCATCGCCTGTTCGAAGAGCATCTGTTGAATCATCGGTATGGCTATGATGCGCTGCCTGCGGAGGTGGCTGCGGAGTTGAAACAGAATTCCGAAAAGCTGTTGAAGATGAAGCAAGTGCTGATTCATCGTGATTTTCAGTCGAGCAATGTGCTGTTCAAGAAAGATAAGCCCGTGTTCATTGATTTCCAAGGGATGCGACTTGGCGCAGGCGCGTATGATTTGGCTTCGCTTTTGTATGATCCGTATGTGAAGCTGAGCAAGACATTGCGCACGAAGGCGGCTCTTGTCTACTTGAAGGCCTTTCCAGGAAATAGCGAGGCTGTCGAATTCGTCCGTGAAGGAGCAGTCCAGCGTTTGGTGCAGGCGCTGGGCGCGTATGGAAGGCTTGCGAGCGTGGGGCAGTCCCAGTTTTCGCAGTACATTTTGCCTGCGTTGGAAAATTTATTGGAGGTCGCCGATGCCTGTGGGCTTGATGCGCTCGGCGGATTAATCGAAGAATTGATTGCCAGAGAAAAATGTCGATATGAAAAATAATGTGAAAGCTTTTATTGCGCGTGTCAGAAGCGAGGCACGTCGGAAATCAGGCAGTGTTACGGTGACGACAACGGGACGGGATCGGACTTTTGTTGCTTATGACTGGGGCTGTGATACGTTTATTTTTGAAAATGATGTCTGGCATGATGTCGAGGATCATCACCCGATGCTGTTCGTTCGCAAGCGTGATTTGGTCAAAGGCAGTTCAGGGTATGTGATGACCATGACCAAGGGGAATCATGCGGTCGCAGCCATGCCGTTGCTCTCGGGGCAGTTTTGGAATCTGGGACGCATTGCGCCTTCGCAGCGTAGCAGTATTTTGGCCTCGAAGGTGGTTTGCGCAAATGTCGCGGACGGCAAGATAGAAATCTCGCAACGCGAAGTGCCGACGGATTTAATTGTGCAGGCAGACGAATGGTTGCAGGCCGTCGGATTCATGTTGGAAGGCATCGTACTGATTGAGCGCAATGATTTAACGCTGGAGTATTATCGTCGGCTGGGACAGGAATGGCGTGTCAAACCGTTGGCGTGGACACGCAAGGAAATGGAGTTTGCCATCCAGGCGAGTCGCAAACGTCTGAACTCGCCATTGCGATACTACCACAGTAGCAAGGGGGTTCACTTCCTCTCGTACAGCGAATTCCATAAAATAGCGGAATGGGTAACCTCCGATTATGAGAAGGCCATAACCTGTCTCCGGGAATTAGTCTCCGTTGCAGAGGGTGAAAAGAAATCGTATGTCCGGACTTCAAAGTTTCATGGTCATTACGAAGTCGAGTTTTTTGGCATGCAGCGGGGCGAAGCCTTTCAGCGCTTGATCCCATCCATCGAGCGCATGCTGGAATGGATTACACTGGGGATGATCGAACAGCAGGATGTGGTGACCAGTATTCTGGCGCTTGACGAGTTATTTAGGGTCTCATTGGAGCGTCCGGAGTTAGAGAGCGAAGCGAGTAATGATTTTATTGAAACCCTCTATATGCATCTGACCGGCGCCATTTATGCGGCGCACTCGGATTTCTCAATTGCGCCGGCCTTTGATGATCGTCGGACAGCACTTCCAGGTGCGACGTATTGTGGCGGTCGTCCGGAGTTTCATCCGGGTGCGGATGAGCGGACGCATATTCTGCTGAAGAATATCGAGAAGACGATGAGTCAGGACGAGTCCATCGAGTATGCCAACATTTATGAATTACGTATACATGAAGAGGTCTTGCTAGGCTCGGGCGTGACGCGCGAAATTGTGTTTAAGACGAATCGTCGTCCGTTGTGTACCAGTTTGATTGAAAAGCGGCTGAAATTAAGAAAGCCTGGGTATGGCAGTTACATGCTTGCGCGGGTCTATGCTTTTAAAGAATTGGGCGTCAATTTCGGCGTTTACAAACTGCTGCGGTGGATGGAAAATACGACGGGTGCGGAAGTGACCTCCTTTATTCGAACGCGCTATCCAGGAGATTCTCTCGAGGATATTCCTGCGCGCTTGTTTATCAAACTGGATGACATGGGCCATGGCACGACTGGGGAAGATCCTGATGTGGTCCTCGCGCTGGGGGCATTGCTGGGGAGCGCAGCGGCGCAAAATATGGTACTGAAAAAATACTTGCCGGACTGGAATACTTGCCGTTTTGGCGAAGGCAAAGAGATTTTTGAATTTGCGTATGACATTAAGCAACATCGTGAAATGCCTGTTCACGTCAGCATCTGTTCGATCCGCGGCGCCATGGGGTGGCCTAACCTGTCACACGATCAGCAGAATCTGGATAGTATCGCGGCATTTTATTTGACACGTTATGCGGAGGTTCTTGTCAAGTATTGGAAAAACCATAGAGAGGCTGTTACTATGGACGTGCTGTCCGCCCGCTTCTTTGATGGATTTGGCTTGAAGACCCGTGAAATGCAGAGGAACTATGAAGTGCGGCGTGAACAATTCGATGCGTTTGATCCGGGGGTTCGTGCGCAATATCATTTTTCCGAGCAGTGGCAGTTCGCCTTGTGGACCTTGTATTTACAGGCAAAACATCTTGATTTGCTTCGTGATAAGTTTACGGTGATCCTGCAACAGGTACTGGCGAAGGAACAATTATGATTATGTCAAAGACCGCCGATGGGCGGCGATCTGCCTTTTCCCCGTCACTGAAACTGAGGGTTATTCAGGTGGAGGTCACGGATTCGGCGCGTGAATTGGAACGGAGCCATTTATGCGGCCCCACCGCTGGATTGATTCAGGCCGAGGCCCTGGCGGGCGTTGCGCTGTTGGGTTCGGATTTGACAGAGCCGAATGAGACCGTGACATTGGGCATGCGCGTATCCGGGCCATTGAGCGGCTTGCTGGTTGAGGCCTCCGCAGAAGGTGGTCTGCGCGGGTATACGCAGGTCAAAGTAATGAATGACTTAGATGCGGCTGAGGAACTGGACACCTCTACAGCGCTGGGCGAGACGGCGGAGGTACAGATCATTCGCTCGATGCCTGGCAAGATCTTGTCAAGTGCTTCGATTGAGGTTACTCCGGCATCTGTCTCGAGAAGTGTTGAGTCTTATTATAAGCAATCCTTGCAGCGGAACGTCTGGGTTCAGACGAGCGCACTTGCTTTCGGGGCCTTTATTGACTCGGCACGCGGGTTATTAGTCGAGTGCATGCCCGACGGGGATGTAGCGACCTTTCGGCGGATTGAAGAACTCTTCAAAGACGGCACCATTTTGGATTGCCTCGATGCTGCAGCATCCTTAGAGACACTCTGCGCAACGCTGGGGCTGGAGGACTGCACGATTGAGGACGTGTATCCCTTGTGTTTTGCCTGTCGGTGTTCGCCGGATCGCGTGCAAGGGATGTTGAGCAGTCTTCCGACAGAGGATCTTCAGTCTGTGCTTGAAAAGGCTGAACCGGTTCAGATCTTTTGCCACATGTGTGGCAAGGGCTATCGCATCGAGCTAGATTTTGTGCGCCAGGTTTTAGAGGCGAGGGGAAAAGACCATGATCAATAAAAATAGACGTTTCGTATGGTGGTCGTTGCTGATTTCGCTGCCTGCAGGTCTCTCGCTTTATGCTTTCGCCGCCGTGTTCGGCAACTTAAATCAGGACGAAGGCTGGTATCTGTATGCGGCTCAGCGTGTCGCAGAGGGGGCCATGCCTTATCGGGATTTCTTTTTTACGCAGGGTCCTGTCATGCCTTATGTGTATGGCGCGCTGGAAAGGGTGTGGTCCCCGATGGGTGTGCTGGGGGGACGATTGATCACGGTCTTCTTTGGCATTTTTAGTTGTGTGGCTACTGCGTTTCTCGCACGCTGCGCGGTGTCAAGAGATCGTGCCTTCGCAGCGACCGTCATGGGTGGCACGTTAGCCTGCTGTAATGTGTATCACGTTTATTTCACGACTATCCCCAAGACTTATGCGCTGGCATCCTGTCTGATTATGGTCGGATATGTTCTCTTGGCCATTGGTGCGCGCGGAAACACCAAGTATCCTGCGTGGGTGCTGGTAACCAGTTCGTTGGCATCGGGCTTTTTGATTGCGTTGGCAGCGGGCACGCGTCTTTCCATGGGCATGTTGTTGCCGATCACGGCTGTGGCGATGATGATTACGTGGCGCCAAACAGGTAAAACGTGGCTCTGGTTCTCCGTAGGAGGGGCGCTGGGCCTTGCCTTAGTCTATCTCCCGGCTGTGTTGTTGGCGCGCGATGAATTTATTTTCGCGCAGACCTTTCACGCTGCGCGCGGTGGACGAGATCTCTTTTTTATTGTGGGCTCGCTCTCGCGCATCGTGCGTTTCTATTTGCCGGTGGCCATGCTCGCTTCAGCATTGATCGTGTTTCAAGTGTTTCGCAGTCAGCATGCGGTCTGTTCGAAAGCACGTCCCGTCATGAATGACTGGCCCTTTATATGGTGTACCGCGTTTCTGGGTGTGTTCGTAACGCAGTTGCTGAGTCCCTATCCGTATGATGATTACCAGGTGCCTGTGATGGGCTTGCTGATCGCGGCTGTTGTCGGTTGGGTCATGCAAGTCGTTCCCGAGGGATTATGTGGCCGCGTATGCCTCTTTGTGACCGTTCTTTCGTTGGGCTCGACCTTTGGTTCAGCGTTGCCGCAAGAGTGGCTTGTTGCGCATCAGGATCGTTTTTGGGCTATCAAGAAGACGCAACCTGACGTGCTGATGTTGCGGACCGTGGTGGCAGAGAATTTTTCAAAAGGCCAGAATCAACTCTTGACGCAAGATGTCTACTTGGCGGTGCAGGCAGGCCGGAAGGTTCCTCCTGGTTTGGAGATGGGGCCTTTCTGTTATTTCCCCGGATTATCCGATGCAGAGGCCACGAAGTATCATGTCTTGAATAAATCGCGTATGCTGGAATTACTGGAACATGCGCCGTGCTCCATGGCGGCCGTAAGCGGCTATGGCTTTGCCGTGCGTTCGCCTGTGATGGATGAGGTGCCGGCAGCGGATCAGAAGCTCTTCCGCGAGACCTTGTTGCGCAACTACACGCTGACAAAGACAATCGAAGCCTTTGGCCAGAACAGCACAACGCTTGAGATTTATAAACGTAAACAATAAGCCTACCATCCTTGGGGAGGAGTGATCACAGTCATCAGTGAGAGGACTACTGGAATAATGGAAGAAGGCTCTCTTGGGAGGGACGAGCGTCTGCTCGTCCAAGGCACATCCGGCAGATGCCGGATGCCACTTCCAGCTCAATGGAGGGCCACGCTTTGTCGTGGCCGATTCCTGCGGCGGACGTGACAGAGCACGTCCCTCCAGGAACATTATCCCATCGTTTCAATATTCCAACATTCCAGTGAAATTATAGTTATGAGCACATTCGATATTCTTAATCGCCAGGCGGTCGCCTTGACCATTGCCGGGAGCGACAGTGGCGGAAATGCAGGCATCCAGGCGGATTTACGTGCCTTCCGCACCTTCGGCGTGCATGGGTGCACCGCGATCACAGCCTTGACTGCCCAGAACCCATTTGGTGTCCGTTCCGTGCTGGTCGCCGATGCGGCATTTATGGGTGACCAGCTCGATGCCGTGCTGGATGTTTACGCAATAGGCGCTCTTAAGACAGGCATGCTGGCAACAGCGGAGATTATTGAAATCGTTGCAAATAGACTTTCATTGCATAACCGCATCCCCAAAGTCATTGATCCTGTGATGATCGCGACCAGTGGTGCCTCCTTGCTGGCCGATGATGCGGTTGACGTATTGCGTAAACGCTTGCTACCCCTTGCGACACTGCTGACCCCTAATCTGCCGGAGGCAGAAGTTTTGTTGGGTAGGACTATCGCAACGTCTGAAGAACAGCGAGATGCGGCGCGGCGCTTGTCGGAGATGTTTGGATGCGCAGTCCTGGTCAAAGGCGGACACGGAACCGGAATGTGCGCGGAAGACGTACTGTTCGATGGGGATGCGCTCTCGCTCTTGACCAGCCCGCGTATTAAACAGCCCTTATCAACGCATGGCACGGGCTGTTCCCTGAGTGCAGCGATTGCAGCATCCATGGCCTGTGGAAATGACTTGCTCAGTGCAGTGGTCGAAGGCAAAGCGTATGTCTACGAATCCATCCGCACAGGCGTGTCCGTGGGTGATGTGGCCACTGTCCTAGGAACCCCGCAACGTTTGCCGATCGAACAGATCCGCATTCAAACCCTCTGAGATGAATCCTTCTTATACACTTGCACAGCACGCACGGTTCAGTGTGATTGACTTTGAGACCACCGGCTCTGTGACGGGTTATCGGGTTGAGCCCTGGCAGGTCGGGGTTGTGAGCGTGGAGCAGGGGGTTGTCCGAGGTGAGACGCAATACGAGTCACTGTTTCGGATCGGCGACCGTCCCTTTAATGTGCGAGCACCAGGACGTCATGCGCTGATACGCGACCAGCTTGCTGTTGCCCCAACCCCCAGCGAAGTCTTGCCGGAGCTTGTTCAGCGGTTGAGCGGGGTGCCGGTTGTTGCGCACAATATTGGAACGGAGCGGAGCCAGTTGCGTGCGATGGCGCCGCTGCATCAATTCGGTCCCTGGATTGACACGCTGAAGTTGACGCGCAATGCCTATCCCCTGCTGGAATCAAAGGCACTGGAAGAGGTGATTGTTGCGCTAGGTCTCGCTGATCGCGTAACCGCAATTTGTCCAGCACGCGCAGCCCATGATGCTTTATTCGATGCTGTCGCCTGTGCAGTCCTGCTGGAACATTATCTCTCCTTGCCCGGCTGGGAGCGCGTGACCGTTGAAGCGTTGGCCGAAGTCTGAAAAGTATGAAGAAGTTTCTATTGTTTTTGCTTGGACTTATTTTATTGCCGTTGTGTGTCGCTGTGACATGGACGGTCTTTGATGTCTTGCGTAATGCGGATAGCCGCGGATCGATATTTTCGGTCGAGTCAGGGTGCATTGCTGGCGGGTATTTCGTATGGGTGCTCTGCTGGTTCTTTTTGCCGCAGCCGGTGCGTGTCTATATTCTCGGGCATGAGCTGACGCATGCGTTGTGGGCGATTCTCTTTGGAGGTCAGGCTAAAAATCTGAGCATCACGCCCAAAGGCGGAAGTGTAAAAGTCACCAAGTCAAATGTGTGGATTACATTGGCTCCGTACTTCTTCCCCTTTTATACCCTGCTGCTAGTGGGGGTGCTGCTGCTCGTTAAGCTGATCATGGGGTCTGTTCCCTATCCATTAGTCTGGCTCTTCTTCCTCGGCTTTACCTGGTCATTCCATTTCACCTTCACGCTTCAAAGTCTCTGGACGAGCCAGCCTGATATTCAAGAGTACGGACGGCTCTTTTCGTATTCGCTCATCTACCTGCTCAATGTCGTCGGCATCGCACTTTGGATTGTCTTTTCGATGTCGGTCAGCCCGCGCTTTCTCTGCGACTCCTGGGTCTCCCGCACGACGCATGTCTATCAGCAGACAGGCCTTTTCATTGCTGATGGCGTGAAGCAAGGCCTTGCGTGGGCCAAGAAACCATAAACGAAGATAATGGCCAAAAGGACGTGATGAAGAGCTGAGAGTTTTTACGCAAAAACCGCTATTTTTTTCGCAAATGTCACGCCCGCCTCACCCATGAATACATGGACGGCGGAGCGAACATTTGCGAGGGTTTTAAATGGGCTCAGGTCATCTGGTGATCACAAATTGACCATATATATCTTTTATGCGCTTAGATGATGAGTTTTTTAACTCCGCGCGTCTATCCATTCCGCCGTCCGTGTATCCACGGGTGAGGCGGATGAGATAGACGCGCAATCTCGTTGCGGTTTTTGCGCTAAAACACGAAGTACAATAAAAAAAGACGCACGGCCCGAGGGCGGTGCGTCTTTTTTGATAAGGCAAACGGAATTACTTCGACATGACGCGAACCATTTCCAGAACCTTGTTGGAATAGCCCCACTCGTTGTCGTACCAGCTCACGATCTTTGCGAAGGTCGAATCCAGCATGATGCCAGCTTCGGCGTCGAAGATCGAGGTCTTGGCTTCGCCACGGAAATCGGTCGAGACAACCTTCTCTTCGGTGTAACCGAGGACACCCTTGAGTTCGCCTTCGGAAGCTTCCTTCATCGCTGCCTTGATGGCGTCGTAGGTGGTTTCCTTGGCGAGCACCACGGTCAGGTCGACGACCGAGACATCCGAGGTCGGAACGCGGAAAGCCATGCCTGTGAGCTTCTTGTTGAGCTCAGGGATGACCTTGCCGACAGCCTTGGCTGCGCCGGTGCTGGAGGGGATGATGTTCTCGAGGATGCCGCGTCCGCCGCGCCAATCTTTCATCGAGGGGCCGTCCACTGTCTTCTGTGTCGCTGTAGCGGCGTGCACGGTGGTCATCAGACCCTTGACGATGCCGAACTTGTCGTTCAGGACCTTGGCGATCGGCGCCAGGCAGTTGGTCGTGCAGGAGGCGTTCGAGATGATGGTTTCGCCAGCATACTTCTTGTCGTTCACACCGTAGACGAACATCGGGGTGTCGTCCTTCGACGGAGCCGACAGGATGACCTTCTTCGCGCCAGCCGTGATATGCTTGGTCGCGGTCTCCTTGTCAAGGAACAGGCCAGTCGATTCAACGACGATGTCTGCGCCGACTTCGTTCCACTTCAGCTCAGCCGGATCCTTCACAGCCGTCAGGCGGATCTTCTGGCCGTTGACGATCAGGTTGGTGCCTTCCACTGAAACTTCGCCCTGGAACTGTCCATGGACCGAATCATACTTCAACATATAAGCCAGGTAATCCGGGCTCAGCAGATCGTTGATGCCGACGACCTCGATGTCTTTTGAAAAGTTCTTCACTGCCGCGCGAAACACCATGCGTCCGATACGGCCGAAACCATTGATACCCACTTTGATTGCCATGACGTATTTCTCCTTGATTATGTCAGCCGCAGTCGCGACTTATGCTTCTTATCGTAATGATAATATGGTGCTCGGGACAGGACTCGAACCTGCAAGGGTTTCCCCACTAGCACCTCAAGCTAGCGTGTCTGCCATTTCACCACCCGAGCGGTAAAAGAAGGGCGATACTTTACTGTTTTCCTCGAAAAGAAGCAAGCAGAAAAAAACGGTTTTGTTTCCGAAAAATGCGTTACGAATGAAGCCTGTACTTGACCTGCGCGGCCCGTTGGGGTATGGTAATGGGGATTTCAATTTGGAAGGGACTCTATGCGTTTAATGAAGTATTATGTGATGCCATTTGCATTGTCGTGTGTGACAAGCATGGCGGTTGTTGCGGCGGAGGTATCGAAGGAGGAACTGACGGTGCCATCTGCTGAAGTGATCAAGGCGTTTGTGACTACGGCAAAAGAAAAGCCGGACAGCAAAACGTCACTTCAGTTCATTGTGTCCTTTAAGCCCGCGGTGCTACCGGCGAGCTCCATGGCGATTTATCGTTCCAAGGGGAAGATCCCCTTTGCGATTTCCGTTGAACTACAGAAGAAAATCGATACCGAAGAAGGACAGGAATCACAAAGCATCTATGAGGGAGCGGCTTCTATTGTCGTGGTTGATGATACGGGAAAAATAGTTAGTAAAAAACAAGAAGACATGTCAGCTTTATGCCCGTCTTGAACAGGCGTAGGCGGTTACCTCGGTGAGGTGACAAAAGCTGGCAAGTACAAGGCGTATGTCTGGAAGGTGTTCGAGAAGAAGACGTTCGGGCGTGTGTTGGAGTTGACGCTGAAGTAGTTATGGACTCAGGAGGCGCACATGGGTATGTCGTTTTTTGCGATAGCTCTTTTTATTGTTGCGGTGATGGTCAGTCTCAGTTTCGGATGGCTGATTCCGCTCGTTGTTGGGATTGTGAAGTGGCGGCGTAAAACAGGCGGCAAGGGCTGGTTGATCGCGTCGGGTATCTGGTGCAGCCTGGCTGCGGTCTGGATCGGGTTTTGCGTCTATTCCGCAATGACAATCAATCGCAGCTATGCCACTGAAGAGTTTAAGGCGGAAAATTATGTGGGAGATTGTGCGACGTTGGTACTGCCTTATTCCGGCACGGGAACGCTGTCAATTCGGCAGGTCGATAAAGGCAAAGCATTGCTCGTCTCCTTTGCAAATACCAATTCGGTGGTTGTGCCGGCTGGCACACTGGCGGTCTGGCATCTGACCTATCAGTGCAAAAATGCTGAGGGTGTTGTGACGGGCGACATGAACTGTTCGTTCGAGTCGGAGGAGGACATTGTCGCGCAGGCGAATGAGGTGATACCCTTGAAGGGCGGGCTTCCGTTGACAGCCGCTATCACTGCACAGAAAACGACGGAAGGTAAGCTTCAGCTCGATTATGAGTTGACAGATGTAGCTGGGAATCGTATTTCGATCTCTGGCGGAGCTTCAGAAAAAGGGAATCCAAAGTTCCAGGCCATTGGGCTTGACGGAAATTGTTTCTGGAGCGGCGAATTGGAGTATGGCTGAGGAGGCGCCTGCACGTATCTGGGTCAGATACCACTCAACGCTCCTTCAGCATTCATTATTCGTCCCGTTCCTGTCGCTTCACCGTATGAAACGATTGTGAAAGACACCCCGTGGCCGCTACAGGAGTAGCGGATAAGTTATCCCATAGGTGTATTTGAAAAACGCTCAAATCCTTGAAGAAGGTCTCGCTCACGTTCTCGCCAGGCTCCACTTTCTCCTCGGCCCCGGCCTGCGTAAACATCAGTAGCGAGGTCAATCCAGCCAGCCATGCGGTGCAGCGTATTCTTTTCATGTCAGTCTCATTCCTTTTAGTGCTTTCTGGAGATTGCGCTGGCGGCAGAAGCAGCGTCCACTTTGACAGTGATGTTGGTATAAACGGCACCGATGATGTTGGTGTAGGTCTGGCTCCCCTCGGGTTGATAGCCCCAGTTCCATGTGAAAGGATCCAGGATGGATCTGTCAACGCACGCGAGTTGCAGGACATAGATGCCCGGGGCGCTGAACGTGGCCGTGCAGTTCGATGTGGCCGTCGAGTCGTTGATGGTGAACGTAACGGTTCCGCTCCCGGACAGCTTGCTCCAGTGATAGCGCGGAATACCCTTGTCCGGATCGGTCACTGAACAAGCCAGTTTTGTGGTGGCCGCCGGCCATTTCAGAGCAGGTGGTGTAGCGGTGATGGTGGTTATCTGCTTGAAATGCACGAGCGCGGGGCCTGAGTTTGTCTGGATTGCATCAATGGTATCCTTGATTTGCCGGTTTGCCGGTGCCCATGATTGCATCGTGTAGAGCGCGGGAAGCGCGTCCTTGGCCGACCCGCGGTATGAGCTGGACAAGACGTCTAATGCCTCACCCGATATATTCCCAAGGCCTCCATACAACAGGTATTTGTCTGCGATCCTGACCGCCAGGGGAATGCCTTCCTCGACATTGAACTTTGCGAGCGTCTTGATCGCGTAAATGGGGAAATCTTGCCCGAACATCCTGTCCGCCGGTGGCGGCTCCTTCGCGGCTTCGACGATGTTCGGCGCCAGCGTTTGGACGTGCGTCCAGGTCATATTGTTGAGCATGAAACGAGCAAGGTTCGCCCGGCCAAAACCGTCCGGCTGGGCCAGGCCGACCTTAACCGTCTCATAGAACAGGTTCGTGGGCGCAGTGAGGGTGTCGCCGGGACGTTGTTTGAACAGGAGAGCGGACAGACAAGTATTGGCCTCCCGCAAGGGATCAGCCCAATCAATCGAATATGCGTCCAACGAACCGTTGGTGATGAACGCCGTCATAATGTCCGTCAGGTAAGAGGCCGTGGTCGCTGCCGAGTCGAATTCCTGCAAGGCTCCTCCCGCTTTCCAGCGCACCCCCATGTTCGGGTCACTCAGCCGGGCGACAAGCGCAGGGATCGCGCTGGGGCTCTTGATCGCTCCCAGGGCCTGGCACGATGCCTCGCGCACACGCGAATCGGCGTGGGTGGTCATCGCGATCAGCGTGGGGACTAGGTTGGTGCTGCCGGGCTTCGTGGACAGTGTCTGCGCCACAGACCATCGCACATAGGGATCGTATTCGCCGAAGCACCTGAGCAGTTCGTTGGTGGTGTACCCGTTCACGGTCAACTCCAAATGCCCCGCCCAGATCGCATTCGATACCGCCGCGGCGCTCAACTCATTCGCCGGAGTCGGATTCCTGCCCGTGAGATAGATCCGCCGGTTCGGCCCGGAAAACAACAGGACATAGAGTGATGAAGGCTCAAGATCATAACTGGAATAGGCACGGGGCGTGTCCCAGTAGTTGACAGTCAAGCCCCCGAGCCCCCCCTGGTCGTACGAGTCATTCACGAACGAGCCGTCGTACCGGCGCGCCAGGTCAACGTACCAGCGCATTTGCGCCAGACGCGAGGACAGGGCATTTGTGCCGCCGATATTCGCCGCGATCCAACCCCATATATAGTTGGGATCACCGCCGCAATGCCAACTCTCCATACCGTTGTACTCCGCCATATTCATCCGAGTGAAATATTCCGTCTGCGTGGGCCTGTTACCTTGCAGCGCGAAGAACATCGCCGCCATCGCGTGCCTGCCGCCGTTGGCGCGGTAAGATTGCAACTCCGGCGCGTGTTCGCCGTAGGGAATTCCGCCTTTTCCCACATAGTAGCTTTCGTACTTGCCAAGGCGGTCGATGGCAGGATCTATTTCCGGATGGCTAATGCCGCACTTCTTCGCCAGGACGATCGAGATACCGGCAGGGATCGAACACCCGTGCATCGGGCCATAGCCCCAGGCCGAGCCGTGTGTACCGTCGTGCCGGTTCTCAGTGTAGTGATGGCCCAGTGTGCCGTACATGGACTGCGCTTCCGCGAGTGAATGGGTCCATTCCAGTATCCCATTCGTCACACGGGTGTCACCGGTAAGAAGGAAATATTCTGTAAGAAATATGTTGTTGTACGCCCAGGTCCAGGAATCATAGTAGACCAGTGGCTGCAGCGAGCCGGTTGCGGGACATATCGAGTTGGCATAGATCCTTACTGGGTCATTGGTGATGCCGACGGCCAGCTTGGCCAGGCCCAGGACCGGGTTCGCGATGCAGGGGAAGGTAAACGTCTTGTTCGAGATGACATTGACCGCATCAGCCAGGATGCGTGTCGACTTGGCGCAGTTGTAGGGTGCCGTAGCGCTATAGGCCAGGTTCGTCAGTTTCAACTGAAGCGCGTACGTCTGATTGGTGCCGACGCCGTCTCGGTTGATCAGGAGTCTCAGCACGCCATTGGCAGCCTCGGCATCGCCGATCGCCAAGCCAAAGCTCTTGCGGGCATTGTTGGTAAAGACGGACACCGCGCCGCCGCCCGCCTGCGCGCCCAGGATCACATCGTTTGTCAAAATGCCTGCCGCAGAGGCCGGCGTGTTCGTGCCCACCGACGTAACCAGTATCTGCCATGGGGCTTCGCCTGTATCCAGGTCGCTGTTATAGCGAGGGGTGGTCCAAATCCATCCGCGCATCCCCGAGGGGCCAAGATTGTAGGTGAACTGACGGATAACCCCATAGCGGTTGGTGCTGACGATGAGATCGGTAGCTGGCATCGGCTTTGCCTTGCCTCCAAAAACCAGACCGGGCGTGGCGAGGATGACCAGAGCTGCGAGAGATACGAGTGTTTTTTTCATGTATTTAGCTTTTGAGTTGTTTGATTTCATTTCTGCGCAGCCTTGACCGCGCCCTGGTGCTCCTTGCTGAACGTTGCTCGCCGGGGGCCGCGTGGAACTGCAGATACGCCAATGCCATGATGGCCGCCTTGTCTGGCATCAATCCCGTCGCGTCGCGGAAGCCGCCGGGCTTATTCTCTTGGAAGGTGCTCCACGGGAAATTGCCATAAGGCCAGTCGGCCGGCGTACTGTGGGCGATGTCCCAGTCCACCAGCTTGACGGCTTCCGCAAGCGCCTGCTTGCCCCCGGCGTAGCACCCATAGCCGATGAGCGTAAACTACGCCGAGTCAGATTGTCCAGTGGATTCTGTATGGCATCATTGATCTTCTTACGCGGGAGGCGGGGGCTGACATCCGGAAGTTCAGCGCGTTCAGTCATGTCCTCGCCTCGCCGGAACCGTCAAGTCCGCCCTTTGGATGAAGATCGACCACCTCGGAAACCTGCTGATCTATGGGATAGCACCTTATGAATCAATGGGGAAAAGGGGGCGATATACTTTTCTTCAGCCCCTATGGGATGCTAGGGAAAGCTTGTCTATCCCAGCGATGCTTCGATCCGCGATGCCAGGCGTGCGGCAAATTCAGGCAGTTTGTCGCGCGTCCAGGACGTGATGATTTGCTGACGTGTGTCGACCATGAGTTTTTTATCTGCGAGTTCCGTTGCTTCACACGTCCAGAACACGGGTTTACCCAGACCGATGGCCAGTCCAGCCTGGAAGTAGACGAGCTGGCTTTGACCCGTCAGGTCTGCTACCAAGATGCGCGACTTGCGAATGCCAATGATGATTTCATCTGTGATTTTATTTGCGCATTCTTTGCTGTCCGCGCGGACAGCGGTATAACCAGCGGACGTGATAGCCGCTGAAATGCCCTGCGTCCAGAAAAGGTCGGGCTCCTTTCCGGGGATCAGGCAGACCATGGCGACGGGTTTCTCTTGCGTCGCGGAGTGATTGTCGAGTGTTGCCCATCCTGCGGGGGTAAGGTGATAGGGAAAGCCCTGTTGCTGTTTGGTGGCAACGTCTTCTTCGATGAGTCCTTTTGCTGCGAGATATTTCAAACAGAAAATCAATTCGTTCTTATTGACACAAAAGCCCACGGAGAGTTCATTGGGAGTGAACAATACGGTGTCAGCCAGGGACTTTGATTTGCGCCGCATATAGCGCATCAGGTATTCGCTCTTTGTCGCGAGGTCGGTGTCGCGCGGCACAGCCACTTTCGCGGCGGCATCGAGTTCCGTCCATGATTTAAAGAGATCAACCGTGATGAGCAGTTTATCGTTCAGAATATCCCACATGTTCCGGCAGAGGCCCGAAAGCAAATGGGGCGGTGGAAATGCAGGGCGATTATTCAGGAGCTGCGTTTCAGCGAACGCCTGAATCTGGAAGCGTCCGCAACGCGGACAATGGAGTTCAACGGTATTCGCGCCAGCGCTTTGACGCGTCGTGTTGGGTGCGTGGCAAACGGGGCATATTTCTGTTGTATTCATAACTGTTTTTCATTGTAATTAACTTCCCTGCAAGTAACAAGGCTAAAATGGCTGCCAAGAGTTGACAGGGTGTGATTCAAATTAGTTTGAAAATTCAAAAATATTTTACGAATCCTCTTGAGTGCGTGTTTTTTTTGTGATAAATTATTGTACTCACTAATGAGTACAATGTTTTAAACCCAAGGAGGCGGAAT
>Ga0268284_1000539_pt1 | contig 24522 bp, 24 predicted proteins | sample saktaG_14_FD_190137 | JGI IMG/M metagenome (GOLD analysis project Ga0268284, IMG submission 190137) | Saline water microbial communities from Sakinaw Lake, British Columbia, Canada - sak_2013_06_06_40m | ecosystem: Environmental > Aquatic > Non-marine Saline and Alkaline > Saline ...
CCCTTGGCGACGGACTGGCTACTGCCGTAAGCCGCCTGAAGGAGAGCAAGGCCGTGAGCAAGGTGATCATCCTGCTCACCGACGGCGTGAATAACATGGGATCTATCGATCCACGTTCGGCAGCCGAGATTGCAAAACTTTACGGCATCCGGATTTATACCATTGGTGTGGGCACAGTAGGGATGGCGCCTTATCCGGTCCAGACTCCCTTTGGCATGAGTACGCAAAATATGGAGGTGAAGATCGATGAGCCACTCTTGCAAGAGATCTCTGCCATGACCGATGGTCAGTATTTCCGGGCAACGAGCAATGCCAAACTTCGTGAGATCTACCAGGAGATAGACAAACTGGAGAAATCCAAAATTGATGTGACAGAATTCAAACGAAAAAATGATGAATATATCCCGCTAATACTGCTGGCTCTCGCATTGTTCGGACTAGAGATGTTGTTGCGCTATGCAGTACTGAAAAATATACCTTAGTTGTGAGGTAGCGAAAAGCGAGAAGCGAGAAGCGAAATGTAAAATGGTAAGATGCAAGATATTAACAGAATTCCTAATTCGTAATTCTTAATTCGTAATTAAAAAAATGTTCCGGTTCGCCCATATAGAATACGTTTATCTTCTGGCCCTGATCCCGGTCTTTATCCTCCTTTTTGCCTGGATGATGATTTGGAAAAAGAGGGCGTTGCAGCGTTTCGGCAATCTTTCGGTGATTGGACAGTTATTGCCGGATATGGCTAATTCAAAGCTCATCCTGAAGTTCGTCCTGATGATGATCGCCTGGGGATTGATGGTATTTGTGCTGGTTGGACCGCAAACCGGTTCAAAGCTGGAAAATGTTCAACGGAAAGGGATCGACCTCATCATTGCCCTCGATGTTTCTAATTCCATGCTGGCGCAGGACATCAAGCCATCGCGCATCGAACGGGCAAAACAGTCCATCAGCCGCCTGATCGACAAGCTGGAAGGCGACCGGCTCGGGATTATCGTATTTGCCGGAAAAGCCTATACCCAATTGCCTATTACGACCGATTATGCTGCCGCTAAAATGTTTGTCTCAACGATCAATCCGGGGATGATTCCTACACAAGGGACAGCTATCGGAGAGGCTATTGCAATGGCAATCAATTCGTTGAACGACTCAAAGCGAAATAAGGCATTGGTAATCATCAGCGACGGGGAGGATCATGAAGGAAATGTGCTGGAGCAGGCAGAACTTGCTGCTTCCAAAGGGATCACAATCTATACCATCGGGATGGGGTTGCCCGAAGGGGGACCAATACCTGAATACAACGGCAATAAGCTCGTGGGATTCAAAAAGGACAAAGAGGGGAATGCCATCGTGAGCAAACTAGATGAGACCCTGTTGCGACAGGTTGCTACCATCGGAAAAGGGATGTATGTTCGTGCAACGAATTCTGAGACAGGGCTGAATAAAATATTTGACGACATCAATGCCATTCAGAAATCGGAGATCGAGAGCAAACAGTTTTCCGATTACGAAAACCAGTTTCAGTATTTTCTTGCCATTGCCTTGATCCTCCTGATCCTGGATTTGTTTATTTTTGAAAAGAAAACGTTTTGGATGAAGAATATTAAGCCGTTTAGTTAATTAAGAATTAAGAATTAAGAATTAAAACATTTTCCTTATTGACCATAATGACCTAATTACCAATGACTAAACTAATCCACATACTCTTCATTCTGCTCTCAGTGCAGGCGTTCTCCCAGAAAGAGAACCGCTACCTTCGCGAGGGGAACCGGAGCTTTGACAAAGGCGACTATTCTTCTGCTGAAAAGGATTACCGGAAGGCGCTTGAGGTAAATAAAGAATCGGTGAAGGGGCAGTTCAACCTGGGAACGGCCGTTTACCAGGAGAAGAATTTTGAGGAGTCGGCCAATATTTTTGCCGGCCTCAGCGAGAAGAGTTCAGGAAAAATGGAGAAAGCCGAAGTGTTCCATAACCTGGGAAACTCTCTGCTGGAGGGGCAACAATACGAGAAGAGTATCGAAGCCTATAAGCAGGCGTTGATGAATAATCCCGGTGATCTGGATTCCAAGTACAATCTGGAGTATGCCCGAATGAAGCTTCAGCAACAGCAACAACAGCAGCAGCAAAACAAGGATAACCAGGATAAAAAAGACCAGGACAAGAAAGACGAAAAGGATCAGCAGGACAAACAGGACCAGCAGAACAAGGACAAACAGGATCAGCAGAAACAACCTCCCAAACCCAACAAAATCTCTAAAGAGGATGCCGAGCGCATGCTTGAGGCCATGAAGAACGATGAAAAGAAAACCATGGAAAAGGTGAAGAAGCAGCAAGCGAAAGTGGGGGTAGTGATGGTGGAGAAGGATTGGTAGTTCGTGTACAATTACGAATTACGTATTAAGAATTAAGAATTGAATTTCAGCAACCCACAACCGACAACCTGAAACCTGAAACCTGAAACCTGAAACTTGAAACCACTACTCCTCACCGGCCTTTTATTCACCCTCCTCTCCCTGAGCCTCTTTGCCCAGGAGGTAGAGTTTTCGGGATCGGTGAAGCCTGTGGTTTCGGTAGGGGAGACCTTCAACCTTACCTATACCCTGAATGCCCAGGGGGTAAATTTCAGGGGGCCAAGGATATCCGGGTTTACAGTATTGACGGGGCCTAACACATCAACCACCTCCAGTATCCGCTCCATCAACGGACGTACTTCGATGACGATCACCTATACCTATTCCTACATCCTGCAGGCTTCGCGGGAGGGCACATTTGTTGTTCCGGCAGCTTCGGTAACGGTGGAAGGCAAGGCGTATCAATCGAATACCTTATCGATTCAGGTGCAGCCGGGAGGCACTCCATCGCAGCAGAAGGGGCAGGGCAACACTTCTGGAAACCAGCAACCTGCAGGAAATTCAGGAGCCCAAACCGATGCAAAAGATCTATTCCTGAAAGCGTATGTCAGCGATGCCAGCCCCTTTCAGGGGGAGGGAACCATCGTCACCTACAAACTCTTCACACGGGTTCCGATTGCCCAAATCTCCATCAGCAAGCTCTCCTCCTTTCAGGGCTTCTGGTCGCAGAATATGCTGAAAGATACTGAACGGTTTCCACAATACAACCAAACGATTGATGGGGAACAGTATGTGGTGGCGGAGATTCGCAAAATCGCTCTCTATCCATTAAAAAGCGGCAAGCTTCAAATTGATCCGCTTGAGGTAGAGTGTGTTGCACAGGTGAGGCAGCAAGCCAGGCAGCGTACAGGAGATCCCTTTTTCGATGATTTTTTCAACAATAGTTTCTTCTCCTCCTCCTATGCTACGGTTGAGAAGTCGCTGAAGTCAAACCCCCTGACGATCCAGGTGAAGCCGCTTCCGGAGGCGAACAAACCGGCCGACTTCAGTGGAGCGGTGGGTTCCTTTACTTTCCGTTCCGAAATCGATCAAACTACGGTCAAGGCAAATGAACCGGTTACACTGAAATACACGATATCAGGAACCGGCAATATCCAACTGATTGAGCAGATGGATGTCACATTTCCTCCCGATTTCGAGACGTACGATCCGAAGGTTGTCAGCGATTATAAGACCACCTCAACCGGCGTGACAGGCATGCAATCGTTTGAATACCTGGTGATTCCCCGGAAGCCAGGCACCTTCACCATCAAGCCGATCAACTTCAGCTATTTTGACCTGGCGAAAAAGCAATATGTCACCCTCACCTCTCCTGCGTATGAACTGAACGCAGAGAAGGGGAGTGGTGAATCTGGCGTTATGACCTATACCGGTTCCAACAAAGAGGACATCAAATACATTGGAAGTGATATCCGGCATATTGAAAGCCAGCCTTTTAAGCTTCGGAAAGCAGGTTCCGGTTTTATGGCTTCGTGGAGCTATTTTCTGCTTCTCCTGATCCCGTTTGTGCTTTTTATCGTTCTGCTGATACTGTTACGGAAACACCACGAACGGCGAAGTGATATTCTCCTTATGAAGAACAGGAAAGCGACCCGAATCGCCCGCAAACGGCTTAAGAAAGCGTCGGAATTTTTGAAAACAAAGCAGGAGGCTGAGTTCTATGAAGAGATTTCACAGGCATTATGGGGGTATCTGAGCGACAAATTCGGGATTCCACGAGTCGACCTTTCCATTGACTCGGTGCAGGAAGCGCTGAAGGGGAAGCAGGTAAGTGATGAGATTCTGAACCAGTTTACCACTACGCTGAACGATACCGAATTTGCCCGGTTCGCCCCTGGCGACAAGGCGCTCAAGATGGATGAGATTTATGGGAAGGCGTTGGAGATTATTGAGAAGATAGAGAGGGAGTTGAAGTGAAACACGAAATAAAGATATTGGGAATGAATTGCCGTCGGCTTTAGCCGACGGGTACGGGAGCTCATTATTATTGGGCTTTAGCCCCATACTTTTGGACTAAAGTCCTAAATATTCAAACAGTCCTCCAGTACCGTCAGTTGAAACTGACGGCAATTGAAACCTGAAACCATGACCCCATGACCCCATGACCAGAAAATTAATCACCGGCCTCTTGTTAACCGTTTTCAGCCTGAGTCTTTTTGCCCAGGATCCGCAGAAGCTTGTTGCTGATGCGAATCAGGCCTATTCTGATGGGATCTATACGGATGCCGTTGCCCTGTACAACGAGGTGATCACGTTGGGGTATGAAGCCCCGGAACTCTATTACAATCTTGGCGACTCCTATTTCAAGCTCAACGACATGCCACATGCGATCCTCTGGTACGAGCGTGCACTTCGGCTGGATCCGGGAAATGAAAATATCCGCTTCAACCTGAATGTCGCCAACAACAAGATTGCCGACAAGATCGACCCGTTGCCACTCCTCTTTTATATCAGATGGTATCAAGCGGTTGTCACCTTTTTTCCAATGAATACATGGGCCGTTCAAACCATCATCTTTTTCATCCTTACCCTTGTCTGCATCACCCTCTATTTCAGCTCCCGACGGCTGATACTCAGGAAAGCAGGCTTCTGGGCAGGAATACTTTTCATCCTGTTTACACTTTTTACCCTTCTCTTCTCCATTTCGGGTTACCATACGATGAAAAATCTCCATGAGGCGATTGTGTTCGACCCAACAATTACAGTGAAAAGCTCACCCGACGAAAAGAGCATCGACCTTTTCGTTCTCCATGAAGGAACCAAAGTTCAACTCCTCGACAAGATCGGAACCTGGTACGAAGTACGTATCGCCAGCGGAAGTGTGGGCTGGCTTCCCGCTGAAGCACTCGAAGAGATTTAGTTTCAGGTTTCATTCCTCATTCCTCATTCCTCATTCCCCCATCCCTTCATTTTCCTCGACCATCACACCATGTTCCTAGACAAAATTTTTTTGCAGAATTAACTTTTTACGTTATATTTGTTGGTTTAAACGGAAACCCTTGAAATCATTAGTACAGATAAAATCTTAATACATCAAATAACTAAAACCAGGGATATGAAAAACAGACTTTTACCATTTGGCTTGCTTGTGTTTTTTCTCGGATTCTCGTGTTGCTTATTCTCTACTACTGCATTTAGTGCTGCTCCAGACAATAACACGCCCGATCAGACCTCCGATATACGGATGCAACAGATCAGAAGCAACCAGGTTACAGGGATTGTCAACCCTACTGATGTACTGGCTGCCAGGCATCAGCTCTCGTTGCTGCAACAGAAGTCGGCTACTTCGCTAGGCCTCAAATGGATGCATGTTGGGCCAACCAACTATTCAGGCCGTTCCCGGGTTGTACTATTTGACAATCAAGACCCGGATGGCCTCACCATGTACACGGGGGGCGTTACGGGTGGCATCTATAAATCCACCAACAAAGGATTAACATGGCACACAATGAATACAGGATCCACAGAGGTTCTGCGCGTTGCTTCCATGTGTCAAACTCCAGGAGGTAACATTTATGTTGGTACGGGTGAATATTATTGCGAAGATGGCGAGTTTATGGGAACGGGCCTCTATCAGTCGATGGATGGGATGAATTTCTCTCTTATTCCAGGCACCCAACCGATCCTCAACGATCCTCTGTCAGATTGGTCCTATATCATCAAATTGGCTTCCGATCCAAACAGCGGGAGGTTGTTCGCCGCTACCAATGGCGGGATAAAATATTCCGATGATGGAACTACCTGGACCAACCTGATGGTTGGAATGGCTATTGATGTTACGGTTGGCCCCAACGGAACCGTCGCTTTTGTGGTTGACAACCACGTATATGTGGCTGCCGGGGGGGACCTGGCAAACATCACCGATGTCTCTACCGGAGCTGAAGGGATGCTCCCCATCGATAATGCCGGCTGGACAAGTCTGGCCATCGCCCCTTCCAATGCCAGTGTGATTTATGCCAGTATTGCAAAATTATCCAATAGTTTTCTCCTGGGGGTTTACAAGTCGGAGGATGGTGGTGCCACCTGGACACTGATCTTCCCGCCAAACCCAACCTATGAGCCTTTCGCAGGCAATGGATGTTACAGCAACACCATTGAGGTATTTCCAACTGATCCCGATGCCGTGCTTCTTGGTGGCCCCAGCGCCTGGTATGGAAAAAAATACCAGCCAACAGGATTCTATGACTGGCAGCAGGTCTCTTTTGGCTTTTTTGCTCCAAGCGGACCTTTTACTCCAAGTTTCCATCACGATTATGTGTTCCGTCCCAATAGTACGAATGAATTTGCCATTGCAACCTCTAACGGGATCTCTATCGGAATGTTTGACGGACAAACGTTTTCTTACCAAACGACAAATAAAAATCTCTCCACAGCCCAGTTCAATTCCGTATCAATGACGCGGTTAGACAGCTGGATCATGGGAGGTGGTATTCGCGTTGGAACTGAGATTTTCAACGCAGTTCCTCAAAACGCCCCAACCGATGGCTATGTTCCTCCAACCTCTTCCCGTACAGGCACATTTGGTCAGTGGTCACAGCTTATGCCAAATACTGTCTTCTTCTCCGGGACCGGATTCTATCCAAATTTTGAACCCTATGTGCGTTCGGAAAACCTTGGTGAAACAACAGCCATAAGTTTCCTGGGAGGCATCTCAAGCTCGCTGACAGACTATCTGCCATCAGCTTTGTGGGAAACAACAGACTTTGCTTACTCTCAGGATACCATCTGGCTTCATGCCCGTCAGGGAACCATCGAGGCCGATTCTATTCTGATTATGAAGAGTATGAACTGTTATGAGTGCGAATTCGAATTTATCGTACCAACTACCATTTCCCAAGGTGACAGTATGGCTGTTCTCGACCCGTATCACTCCCGCTTCTTTATCTATGGCACAGCATCAAGTCGGTCAGGTGTCTATATGACCCAGGATGCCATTAAGTTCTATAAAGTGCCGCGGTGGATTCTGATTGGCGAGACGGGTACCGATATCCTCACAAGCATGGCCCTCTCGGGCGACATGAACTACCTTTGGGCAGGCACCGTGACCGGGAAACTCTACCGTTTCTCCAACCTTACCCTGGCGCTCGATTCGTTACATGGTAGTGTCCTCAGCTCCTATTGTATTGTCGCAAAGGATGTCTATGAATATCCTGAGATGGCCGGAAGATATGTAACCAATGTGGTGATAGATCCCAATAACGACAATAATGTATTGGTGACCCTTGGAAATTACGGAAATGAAAACTATGTCTATGTCGCTCAAAATGGACTTGATTCCCTGCCAACATTCATCAATGCACAAGGGAATCTTCCTGCAATGCCTGTCTTTGATGGTATTTTTGAGATGCATGGAGGTGGAAAGGCAATCATTGGAACCGACCTGGGTGTTTTCTCTACATCCAATGTCTTCACCGGATCACCCGATTGGGCACAGGATCTTGGAGGAATGGGCAACTTGCCTGTAACCGACCTGCTCCAGCAAACCTGGGAGCATTACAGTGTGCAGAATACAGGGTACATTGCTGCCGCAACCTATGGAAACGGACTCTTTTACGATACAACATACTATATACACGTAGGAATTGATCCGGGCCAAACTTCCGGAAAGGCCACTACACTCCTTCAGATTCATCCGAATCCTGTGAAAAATTCGGCCAATGTGACCTACACGCTGAACGAATCAACCGCTGTTATCGCCTACGTTTATGACCTGGCAGGCAGACTGATGTTGACCACGTCATTCGGAACACAACTCAGTGGCACACAAACCTCTGTGCTTGATATGAGTTCGCTGCCCTGTGGCACTTACATCGTGAAGGTGAATCAGGCATACGGTAAGATTGTGAAAACCAATTAGGGATTAAGAATTACGAATTAAGAATTACGAATTAAGAATTAAGAATTAAGAATTCAAAACTTCTCGAGATATGAAAAAAGTTTTATTCCTTCTACTTTTTGCCGCGGTTAGCCTGGGATTGGCAGCTCAGACCCTTGTATCCACCCCGGCTCTCAAATTCCCAGCCAATGATGCAACAGGCCAGATGCCGGATGTTGTGCTTAGCTGGTATGCCGTTACGGGATCACTCACGTTGCAATACCAGATCCAGATGGATACCAGTATGAACTTCAACTCCGGGCTTCTGGTCGATCATACACAAACCCTGATTACCGGTTACCAGACCAGCAACCTACTCTTCAATACAACCTACTATTGGCGGGTAAGAGCGATCGATGGAGCCACATCAGGATGGTCGGAGGTATGGAACTTCACGATCTTCAATACGGTCGACCTGTTCAAGCCAACCAACAATAACGATGATCAGGAGTCAAACGTAAACCTTGAGTGGAAAACCAAGATAGGAACAGTGAACCTCTCAGGAGTCACCTATTATAAATTTCAGGCCGACACAAGCATGAATTTCAACTCCCCGCTTTTCGTGCAGGGAACTGTTGTTGGTGGTGTATTTAAAGGACCTACCAGCATGTTACGTTTTGGCGGTCATTATTACTGGCGCGTTCAGGCAGGTCACACCCTGGATGCAGGGGCATGGTCAGAACCATTTAATTTTACTGTTTTGGATGCCGTTGCCTTGAGCTCACCCAATAATGATGCAACCGACCAGATGCTTAATGCACTGCTTAAATGGAAAGCTGTGGGAGGTATCCTCAATTATGAGTTTGAGATCGCTTCTGATGTGAATTTTAACACACTTGTATTTTCAGGAGAGACAATCCTGGTGGAGGCAAATGCTGAGTTCCTGATGTTCGGTATTGATTATTGGTGGAGAGTTCGTGTCCGTCATCAGAATGATACAACCGGATGGGGCGAACCCAGAAAATTCACCTCCATCAATACCGTAATCCTGAGGTCACCCACTATCAATCAGTTGAATGTGGCAGTGACACCCAGTATGCTTTGGACTGCCCAAACCGGCATTGTCGGATACCAACTGCAAATAGCCAAAGACATGGCCTTCACGGATATCTTCTTTGATGTAAAGCCTGTAGTTCCTACTGCTGATATCAAGGTAACCAAAAAGATGGCATACAATACGGAGTATTACTGGCGGATGCGTGCTTTCAGTAATGGGGGGGCTTTAGCCGACACCACGGCCTGGAGCGATCCCTGGAAATTCACAACAATGAGTTCGACCGGTATTGACGATCAGCGTGTTGCTGGCCTCGCCATCTACCCGAACCCTGCCAGTGGACATGCCTTTATCAAGGTAACCGCCAAAGAGGCTTCAGAGGCAACCTATATCGTTGTTGACCTGTTAGGTAAGACTGTTCTGGAACAGCAATTCACCCTCAATATGGGCGAGAACGTGCAGATGCTCAACCTGGAGAACCTCCGGAAAGGGATTTATGTCGTGCGGCTCTCAATCAATGGGGAGACTGTGAATCAGAAGCTGGTAGTTGACTAGAACGCGCCTTTAAAGTCGTTCAGCACCTTCAGGTCTTCTTCACTGACATAGCCTGTGCTCAGGGCTTTTTCGATGAGCACATCGTAATCGGATAGGGTGATGAGCTCGCAGTAGGCCTCTTTAAACTTCTGGATGGATACCGGGAGGTTATAGGTGAAAATAGCCACCATTCCTGTCACGTGGCAACCTGCTTCACGGAGGGCAGTAACTGCGCTGAGGCTGCTTCCTCCGGTGGAAATGAGATCTTCTACCACTACAATCCGCTGGCCCTCCTCAACACGGCCTTCGATCTGATTTGAGAGTCCGTGTTCCTTTTTCCCCGACCTCACATAGGCAAATGGTAATCCCAGTTCCTGAGCCACCAGGGCGCCCTGGGCGATTCCTCCGGTAGCTACCCCTGCAATGGCTTCAGCCCCTTCAAAATGCTCACGGATGGCATCACAGAACTGCTGCCTGATGAACGTTCTGATCTCAGGGAAAGAGAGGGTGATGCGGTTGTCGCAATAGATGGGTGACAGAATGCCGGAAGCCCAGGTGAAAGGTGCTTTCGGGCTAAGCTTTACCGCTTTGATTTTCAGCAGTTGTTCGGCTATTTGAAGGGCAACTTCGTGGGAGAGGAGCATCGTGGAATTTTTGCTCCAAAATTAGTATTTTTTTCGCAAAAGAATTTCGTAAGTTTGACTAACGATTTCTGGCTTTGTATGAAGATCTTTTTTGATGACCGGTGTTTGCTGTTGCTGAAGCCCGATGTGGCGTTTGCTGGACAGATTGTGGTGCCCGGATCAACGGAGGAGTTGAAACGGGTAATCCGGGATTTTGAAAAGAATGAAGGCTTGCAGATGCTTGCTCTCTCAGCGCCCGATTACAAACAGTTGAAACGGGATGTCAAGTCGCTTTTTACGATCATAGAGGCAGCAGGAGGTGTGGTGAGAAATGAGGTGGGAGAGATTCTGTTTATTCACCGGAGAGGGAGGTGGGATCTTCCTAAAGGGAAAATCAATTGCCAATTACGAACCGGAGCGAAGCGGAGCTCGGCGGAGCCAATTAGGAATGAGGAATTAGGAATAAAGAAAAGCGAAAAGCGAACAGCGAACAATGAATGGCGAAAATCTGAGGCGGTGCGGGAGGTAAAGGAGGAGACCGGGATTCGCAAGGTTAAGGTGATTCGAAAGCTGAAGCCTACCTACCATGTCTATAAGGAGAAGAGAAAGCCGATGCTGAAGAAGAGTTATTGGTTTGAGATGATTGCTCCCAAGGAGCAGAAGCTGGTACCCCAAATTGAGGAGGATATCCGATATGTACGATGGTTCTCCCCCGGGGAGCTGGATACAGTGCTGGAGAATACCTTTGGGAGTTTGAGGGAGATGATAGGAGGAATGAGGAAGGGGGAATTAAGAATTAAGAATTAAGAATTAAGAATTAAGAATTACGAATTGAATATCAACCCGAAACTTGAAACCCGAAACTCGAAACCCGAAACCCGAAACTACTATGAACAACTCAACCCCTTCTACCCGCGAACTTTTCAGGATATTGAAAAAGAAAGGAGCTCTGAAGCAGGAAATCTATACCAAGACGTATAAAGCGTTTAACCTGTTCAAGCATGAGGCGGATATCCTGGCTGCACAGTACATGATGAAATCGTTGCCAACACAGGCAGATATTACGGTGGAGTACCACGACCGGGGACATTTTGAGTTCAGACTGAAGTTCGCCGGGGATGTGTTGATCTTCATGATGCATACCAATATTTTTGAGTTCTCCCGCGACCATGAAGTGATGAGAACCTCTTATATCAAGGATGACAAGCGAAGATCCTACTGTGGCATCATTTATATCTTCAACTTCCTGGCCGATTCGTTCAAATACAACCGGATGAATGATGCGGGATACCTGATCGGCCGGGTTTTCCTGAACCGCGAGAACCATTATTTCATTGAAGGAAAACGTGAAGTAGGACTCCTTTACAACAATTTTGCCACCACTACCCTCAGCCGAAGGGCAGTCCAGAACATTATCAGGTCGGCCATGCTCTACACCATCAACTTCGACCTGTTAACACCTCCCTACGACAGCATGAAAGAGGTAACAGTAAATGAAATACAGACAGCCCTGGATGCCATGCTGATCAAAACCGGCAAACGGATGGGGTTTCGGTTTGAGGCGGATAGTGAGAAAAATTTGTGAAACCAAATTTTTCTCTTTACTTTTGCGCTCCTAAAAAGAAGTTTGGCCCGTTCGTCTAGGGGTTAGGACGCCAGGTTTTCATCCTGGTAACAGGGGTTCGATTCCCCTACGGGCTACAAAAAAGGCTATAAATCAAAGATTTACAGCCTTTTTTGATATACGAAGTAATTTCGCTTTTCGCTGCTCGCGTATCGCGTATCGCATATCCCGCATCGCGTATCCCGCATCAGGGTATTTTCACAAACCTTGTCGTCACCGCTATCTCCTCTCCCTTGACTGATAGGATGTACACGCCTGATGGAATGGCGCCTGTATCAACGATGTTTTTTCCAGGAAGGAGATTGAAGGTAAGTAGTTTGATCCCCAGGGGATCAAAGATGGCGCCTGTCAGGTTTGGGGTCAGACAGTCCCACTCAACAGTGAGCGTGGTGGAGACGGGGTTGGGATAAACAATCAGGCATCCGGCATCCGGCATCCGGGAATCAATACCTGTGCAGGCTTTGAAATGGACGATGGTGGTATCGAAGCCGGGGCAGCCGTTTTTGGTGACAATGAGCGTGATGTGGCTGGTGCTGTCTATCATACCGGTGGCGTTCACCTCTGTGTAAGAAGAGGTTGAACCGGTTGACCAGAGGTAGGTGTCGTAACCCACACCGGCATCGAGGATGATGGTTTGCCAGTGGCAGATGGTGCTGTCGGGTGGCAGAAAGAGTTGGGGAATGGGATAAATGGTGACAACCAGCGTGTCTTCCCCTTCGCAGCCGCTGGGATCGGTCGCCGTATAGCGCAGGGTATTGGGGCCGACAGACGCCAGTGTGGGGTAAAAGTAGTCGTCAACGACACCGTTGCCCGAAAAAATCCCGCCGGCAGGAGTTCCATGAAGCTGCACAGGCCCTGCATTAGCGCAATAGGCAGGCAACGGGCCGGAGAGGATGACGTTTTCAACCAGGTGGACGTAAACGGTCAGATTTTCGGTATAGGGCTGACCGGTAGCGTTCACAGTGACGCTGTAATAGGTGGTTTGAGCAGGCGATACGGTTGGGTTGGCGGCGGTTGGCTCAACCAGCGACGGATCGGGAGGAGTAGCTGTCCACAGGAAGGTGGATCCTGCCGGCGGATTGAGCAGGTGGAGGGTGATCGTCTGACCTTTACAGATGTCAACTATGGTAGCCGTGAACTTCAGCCAGGCGCTTCCCACACCTCCTTCGGGGTTGATGGCAGTAAGCTTCAGGCTGTCGCTGCCTGTCCAGAAGGAGGATGGCTTGAACACCCACAGGATTCCGGCAACTGTATCCAGATCATAATCAAGCACGCCAGGATTGGTTATACTTAAGGTCAATTGCTGCAGAGAATAATTTGGGTCGTAGATAAGGGTATCCAGCGAGATGGGCTGTAATTGTTCATTAGTCATCAACGAAATCGATACCGACGCTACAACAGGGCCAGCAACAATATGCAGGTCCATCCCACTAATCCGGGTATCGGCTGATGAATCGGGTTGGGCTTTCATTTCGATGTTGATTACGGATACATTTTCGGGGATGTCAACAGGCGCTGAATGATAGGTCCATTCGGCCGAATCGGCAGGAAAAGAAAGGGTTTCGGTTAGACCGGTCTCAGGGTAGGTGAGGAACAGCCATACTAAAGTGCCGGGCGATCCTTTGGAATAAAATGAGAATTTGTTTACACCCTTCGCCAACCCACCCAGTGTTTTGATCTTAAAAAAGCTGGCCCACGAATCGGTTGTGACCTGAATGGATTTATTTCCGCTTTGAGGAACTCCATCGTCTTGGATCATGATCCCATCGGTCAGTTCATACCCATCGGGATTAAGGTCGCTGTTGATGTCGGTTTGCAACAGCGGGAAGATGTTTATAAAGGGATTGGTCAGACTGTCGAAAAGAAGCGATTTCCATTGTGTTTGTGTAAATACCGGGATGTTATTGGTTTGAAGCCAGGTGAGCAGCGAATCGACTTGTTGCAGGTATTGGTGCCAGGTGGCCGCATTCGGGAAAAAATGGTTTTCACTGATCAGCAGCAGGTGTTTCGCAATACCATCGGCAATGATCTGTTTATTCTTTTCAAGGGATAATCCGGTGGATGAGAAGTTGCCGAAAATCATCGCAAACTGCTTATCATTATCGGGATTATACTCACCATAGGTCTTGTAGGACTCGTCGGCATCGGTGGCGCCTCCGGTATATCCCAGTTCGGCTCCAAAAGTTTGTGCTACCGTATTATTGTGGCACTGAGGAAAATCTCCAAAGGGATGAATCCAATCCCAAGGGCGGTCTATGGTATACATGTTGCACAATTGGAGGGTTCGTTCCCCCAGTAAAACATACACGTCCCAGGGCATTACCACATCGTAGGAGGTGAGCTTATGCAGAGGAATATGGGTTTGCTGGCCCAGATCAACATACTCTTCCCACATGGAGAGGATGGTCAACGAATCGGGATCATTCGGATTACTGTTTCGGAGATTTGTCCAGGTATAGACTTGATTGGTGAGCGGAATAAATAACATCGGAATATAAACCGGATAATATAAATCCTGAAATCCTCCGGGTGAATCGCTGACCACCAGGTTATTGTAAATGCTCACCAACCCTTCCCCCTGCACAGTGGTAGTATCAACACTCTCCCATTTAAAGCAAATGCTGTCGTAATTGATATGATCCACAAAGGGGTTCCCATGGTAGATGGAGGTATCATTGATTTTTGTAAGGATGATGGAGCAGGTGCTGTGGCTTGGTGTATGGTCCATGAATTCGTGCCCTTTGGCCCAGTATTGTTTCATCTTCTCAAGATATCCGACTTCCCAGCTAGCTGATTCGAGGCACATGGCTGTACAAAACTTATAGTTGTAGATAGTGAAGAGGCTGTCAAAGCTTTTGTATTTCCATAGGGCGTTATTGTCGTCGATGCGGAAGCAAACGCCGCCTTGTTTGTTCCAGGCTGTCTGGCCTGATGCCTGGGAAAATGCCAGAGTGAAGAAAAGTAACAAGAAAGATATGCGTATCCCGTATCGTTTCATTTCGTTGGTATTGCTGGTGGTGCCGAAAAGTAATCCTTTACCTGGGGGGTGATCACTTTCGACCGGCCGATCTTATATCCTAACGTAATTTCGTGGGTTCCGGTATGCACGCCGGGTTTGCTTCCGGCAAAGAATTCGTAGCCGTAGCTGATCACCAGCTGCTTCCAGAGCTCTCCGCCAACGGTGAGTCCCATCATCATGTTGCTGCGATAGAGTGCCGATAACCAAAACTGGTCGAGCTTTCCGGCGAGGAGGCTCAGTTCGAAGAGGGAGGGGATGCCGGTGAGGATGTTGACCCGGAAGGTGGGTTTCAACAGCCACTTTCGGTCGATGATGAAGTCGTTGGAGATGTAGACCAGCATGTTCTGCGGCAGGGAGAGCGAGCCTTCAACCATGGGGTCGTAGGCCGACAGGTTGTTCAGCAGCATAGGGGCGTAGAAGCTGAGGATAAAGGTCTTGAAGCGGTATGCGAGTCCGGCCCCGATGTTGGCTTTCGACTGGGTGATGCGATCCATCCCCCGGAGGAGCGGGTCATTTGGATCGAGTATGGTGGCGGCCGAGAGGTCGAGGATGTTCTGGTAGAAGACTCCGTTGATGCCAAGGGTGAAGTACTGGTCATCCTGGATGCGTATCTGGTAGGCGTATTTGAGGGTAAGGTAGAATGACCGGAAGACAGATGCCGTTTGGTAGCGGATCTCTCCGCCGAGGTACATCTTGTTTTTGATGCTTCCCGAGATGTCGAGCAGCGCTACCGATGGTTTTCCCTGGAAGCCGGTCCATTCGCTGCGGTAGGTGAGGAATCCCGAGAAGTTGGTGTTGTTGTCGAAGAGGGTAGGAGCGAGGACGGAGGGATTGATGAGGTATTGGAGTTGGTTGGAACTTGTTTGAGAGAGGGAATGTAATGGAAGGAGGGATAATAGAATGAGGGATGAATTAAGAATTAAGAACCGGAGCGAAGCGGAGCTCGGCGGAGCCAATTTAGAATTACGAATTTTTAAAAACGAAAAGCGAGAAGCGAGAATTGAAATAACGAAATTTTTAAACCGCGAAGGAACACGAAGGACTTTATAAAGGATGCAAAGAACTTCACTAAGAAGACGAAAAGCTTCAGAGAGTCCTTTGTGATATCCTTTATGGTGAACTTCTGTATTCCTCATTCCTAATTCTTAATTCCTAATTCTTAATTCTTAATTCATCTTAGGATGTTTACAGTTCCTTTGTAGATGGCGCCATCGGCAAACTGCACCACGTAGTAGTAGGGTCCGGAGGGGAGTTCGCCATTGTCGGAGCGGCCGTCCCATGTGTTCTGGTAGTCGGCATTTTCGTAGACCTGGGTGCCCCAGCTGTCGAACACGCGCACCGAACACGCACCCAGTATCTCCATGTTTTTGATCACCCAGAAGTCGTTGAAGCCATCTCCGTTGGGGGTGAAGAGGGTCATGATGCCTGCCTGTGCCAACGGGTGGTCGCGGATAACGAACGACTGTCTGGTGAAACAGCCGTCGAGGTAAACCGACACATAATAGGAGCCGGCATAGGTGATGACGAAGAGATCTCCGGTAAAGGTGCTATTCCACACGGCGCTATCATAAGTGCCTGCAACCTCAGCAAAAATAGTATCGTTGTTAAACGTGGCTGTATCGCCCGAAAAGATCAGGTCGAACAGGGGTGGCGGTTGCATCACGATCTCGCTTTCAAGGCTGTCGTGGCATCCCAGGTTGGAGATGAGCCAGAGGGAGACGATGAAGGTACCTGTTTCGGTGAAGGTGTGTTGGGGGTTTTTCGCCTCCACAGATGGGGAGCCATCGCCGAAGTTCCAGGTTCGCAGGATGATTGAATCGGCGAAGGCGGTTGAAAGGTCGGTAAATAGAACTGGTTGGCCCATACATCCTGCGCTGAAGGAGAAGGAGGCCTGCACCCCCGACACCGGTACATCTTTGTAGATTGCCCTGATGTCGCCATTTAGCGCTATCACCTGAAGCCCAACCGGGTGGTTTCCGATGGAGTAGAAGGTAGTGGTGATGGTTACTCCCGATCCGTCGTTGAAGAGCCCGTCGGCATCGAGGTCCCACAGCAGGGTGAGGATGCTGTCGGGGGGTGTGGTGATGCTGGTGATGGTGGTAGGAGTTCCGAGGCATCCGGAGGAGAAAGAGAAATCGGGTGTAATGGCAGAGGTCTGAAACGCCAATAAAAAGGCTATTCCCGGGAGGAGGAAGGATTTCAGAAATCGGTTCATTCTGGTATCAGATCGGTCAGGGGTTAAAGATACGGCAAGCGGGTCTGATTTTGAGAGGTTGGGGGGAGAAGATGTCAGGAGTTTTTAACAGGTGAACCCCTAAATCCCCTAAAGGGGACTTACTCTGCTACGCAGGTTAATTCTATCCCGTATCCCGTATCCCGTATCGCAGATCAGCGGCTCTGCCGCCCCAGGGCGGCTTCCACTTCTCCAATGATCTCGTTAGCTCGTTTTACCGGGAAGCTTGTCGTACGTGCCACTTCCAGGCAATCGGCGAGGGTGGGGTTTCCGTTTCCGTTGACCGTAGTGGTATGCTGGCCCCCAAACCCGCTTGAAGGAAGCAGATCGTAGGCGGGTGATAGTTTCCAGGAACCGTTTTCGCAGATGAAGGAGAAGTTCTTTGCATGGTCGTCTTTGTTGCCAATATGCACATTGAACACCATCAGCCGGAACATCCGGGCCACCTCATTGATGTCGCGGGTGAGGGCCATGGTAGCTTTCAGCAGTTCTGCGTAGTCGAGGGAAGGCATCCGGTGACTGGCGTACAAAAGTCCGGCTGCGGAGTGCACATGGATCCTCGAATCGCCTATCCGGTCGAACCGGCGTGTTCCGAAATATTTTCCTTCAAACAATGTCGTTTCGGGCATCATGATGCCGCATTTTTTTGCCAGCTGAGAATAGTGATATTCGATTTCACCCACCTTCCCGGGGTCAACGGAGGCACGGAATTTCACCAGCCACTCCACTCCGTCGATCTTTACCAGCACCTTGGGTCGGGCTCCTCCCGATGAACCCGCTAGTTTCAGCAGCTCCTCCAGCGAACCGGCATTGTAAGAACCGGGATCTTCTTCCCCGAGGAGTTGTTCTACCTGCCTGGCATAATAGTGGAGTGGATGAGAAGTTACCTCTGTGCCAGGGCTTTGGCTTGGGGTATAGGATAATGCCCCCATACCCTCCTTCCCCACCAGCGATAACCTGTCGAGCACCGACAAGCCATTCGGGTCAACGCCCTGGTTCACCAACCATCGATCCACCAGGAGTCGTCCCCACCCATCGGGCAGGCTGTCGTTGAATACGCCGAACAATCCGTCGAATGGCGTAGGCCTGGCAAGCATCACTCCCGGCTTCAACGGAAGGTGGAAGGGTGAAATAGAAAATCCGTTGCCGATCCAATCCCGGTTGTACTCAAATGCGCAGGTGCGATCGGGAGCCAGGGCGAGTTTGCCCACAGGTTGGTTCTGGTAACTCACTTCGATCATTGATATTGGCTTAACCATTTCGTTTTCCCCTTTTTCGCCTGGTTGATGCCGTGGCTTCCAATACCTCTTTAATACTCCCAAATTGCTGATGTGAGAACAAGGCCGCGAAGTCTTCGGTGGCATTGAGCACGACAGCCAGCATCAGCAGGTGTTTCAGCGAGATCTCATAGGAGAGTTCGAACCGTTTGAGGGAGCCAAGGCTTACGCCCGACATTCGGGCAAGTTCCTGTTGTGTAAGCCGGAGTTCTAAGCGCCGTTGTTTCATCCGGGAAGCGATCTCCCAGGCAATGGCGTGCGGATTGAATGCATCCAGTATGTATTCCATAACAGATAATATATTAGCGGTTAATTGCAATTTTTCAGAGGCCAAAGATCTCTTTCTGTGAAAGAAATAACTTCCTCACCTCCCTACTTTCCTACACCCTTTTACTCTCATACTCTCATACCCTCATACCAAAAGGAGAGGGGTGGCATGAGCGAAGCGAATGACGGGGTGGTAATATCAAAGGCCGCAGGCCTCTGTCAGATCAAGTTTAATTAATTCCCAATGTTTTCCTTTGAGGCAGATCGGTTCAAAATCGTCATCCGCCAACTGAAAATCCGTTAATTTCCGGATGATTAATTTTCTGTCATGTGAATAGGTATACCGCTTTTCATGCAGGTCAAGCATCTCTTCGAGTGAATAATCTTCCATCAATTCATGGATATCCCAAAAATCCTTTTTGCGTCCATTCCTCATGATCAAATCCATTTTCATGGCAATAATTTCCCTGATGCCGGCTAGTCTGATGCCATCCACTACGTATATATTTTCCATGAAGGCCTCCGTGTAATAGAGGTCCAGCTTGATGCAATTTGTCTGATTTTCACCGATAAAAAAGGGTTTCCCCATCCCAACAGGCAGAAAATCATCGGATTGCACATAGGGAAACATGTTGCGAAACCAGCTTTCTATCTTCTTAAAATCAATACTATCGTAAGTTGCATCTGTAAAGAGGTCCAGATCAAATGATCGTCTGTGGCCTCGCTGTAGGCTCAGGGCAGTGCCACCAACCAGGCGAAATGGTTCAAGGGGCTGACAACTCATGCATTTTTCTACTATATCGAGCAAGAGGGGGGTGACCGTTTGATAATAGAGCTTATGCATGTAGTGTTTCAAGGATTTGATCTACTGTTTGCTGACTATAGAATCGAAGGATCTCGTTCTTCTCTGTTTCATTCCCCCGTTCAAAAACCCGTTGAACGACAGCTCGCTGTTGTTTCTCCCAGCAGATGGAGTGCATATCTGTATCCCAGAAGAGGGCGGGTCGAAATTTTGACAGATTGGGTTTCTCGGGTTGCTGCTTCTTTTTCTGCTCTTCAATATCGTTGTATACCTGGAGGACCATGAAGAATCCGTCTTCAAACCCGAGGGCCTTTTCAATCTTCATAGCCAGGGTTGTGTTCATCCTGCGTTTTCCTTTGGTTATAGCTACAAGTGTTTGCGGGTATTCCTGGATTGACAGGGAGAAAGTTCCCTTTTTAAGGTTTCGTCTCTTTAGCTCGTATTCAAGAAAGAATCCCGGATGAATGCCTTTCAGGGTATGAAGTTGCTTGTTCATTATGCAAAAATAAACAAAAATGTTTACACAAGCAAGTTTATTCAATTACGAATGAAGAATTACGAATTAGTCTTTATTTGCATTCAAAGAGAAATTTTCATATACTTGTGTTTCAACTAGGATAATTTCTGTTCGAAAGGTTATACGAAACTGTGTATTCATATAAAATAGGAAACGAATTATGAAAAAATTTGGAACAACATTTATCTTTTGTATGGTAGTGGTATCTCTGGCTTTTATAGGATGCAAGAAGAAAACTACAGACAGGTCTCCGTCTTATCTGTTAACAACAATCACACACGAGGCATTTGATTTTTCTGCCGGAGGAATTCCGGCTGACTGGAATAATGCAGACGGGGAGACGATAGGATGGCAACCCGGGTCTGGGGTTAATCCCAATTATCCGAACAATGATATTTATATCTGGTGGAGAAACAGTCAACTTGACACGGTGACCTACCAAAACATGACCAAAGATATGGGAATCGTTGATATGGCTTCTGTTACACAGGCCCCGGGCAGTTGGGATCTCTCTCCCAACATACTTCCACTCTTGGCCGGACATGTGATTGTTGCAAAATGCAAGGATGGCTATGTGAAGTTTGAAGTAGTTTCGGCAAATGCTTCTACTTTATGGCCTGCGCAGGTATATTATTATTTTTCGAGCAGTGCTACTTTTAGTGAGTAGGGGTTAACGCATTTTTCTTTTTTGTCCGCTCCACGGCCGTGGGGGCCTATTTGTTCTTTTCGCCTCATTCTCTCCCGCTCCTGGCGGCAATTTTTCAGAGGCCTTTATTCAATTAAGAATGACGAATTAAGAATGAAGAATAGCAGATCCAGTATCTCGTATCGCGTATCACGGATCAGCCGCGAAGCGGCTCCATCAATTTCCCTGGCCTTTGAGCCAGAAAAAGGAAAAGTGTAAAAAGTAAGTAAAAAAAGCACAATTAATATGTAAGATAAACCAATTTATCGTATCTTTGTCTGGATGACAGCGTTTGAATTTGACCAGGAGAAAAGCAAATCCAACAAGGAAAAGCATGGGATTGACTTCACCAGGGCAAAAGTTTTATGGGATGATCCATGGAGGGTCATCATCCCAACAAGGTGTACTGATGAGAAGATATGGCTGATGGTTGCAGAGATAGAAAGCAGTTGCTGGACTGTCATCTATACGATACGAAATGAAAGAATAAGAATTATTTCCGTGCGAAAAGCGAGAGAAGATGAAAAAGCGATATATCACGGCGGAAGAGCTTGATAAAAAGTTCGAAGCCGCCGAAGACATTACTGAATACATGGATTTGCAAGGGTTGGAGCGCCCGGGTCTGGAACCCCGCAGGGTGAGTGTGGATTTTCCGGCATGGATGATCTCAAAACTGGATCAGGAGGCACACCGTTTGGGTGTGACGAGGCAGTCTGTTATCAAGTTTTGGATTTCCGAGCGGTTGAAGCTGCTGGGGATCTAAGCGCCTCCGCCTGGCACCGTGAAATCCGTGGTGCCTTACCACCGGAAGATGCTTTTTTTGAGGATGAAATTTTGCTGTATTCGCCGGGGATAGAGGCCTATTGGGCCGAGGGCCGCAAACAGGATCTTTATTTTCTGCTGATAGGCTTCAACGGGCAATGCTGACAAACGGCATGGAATATCCGATCATCATGAGTGGCAACCAGGTGCTGCGTCAATTGGTAGCGATAGACGAGATCGACGGCTTCGATGCGTTAACCCGGATACTTATCCAATCGGGGCTGCACATTGGCGGGGAGGAAGATTATTCGGTTGGCATGAGTATGGTAGTGACCATGCAGGAGATCCTGAACAGGAAAATCAATCTCGATGAGTACGAAGCCTTATATCAATGCAGGCACGCAGCCTGACCTCATAGCGCTTTCGCAGCAATCGGGCATCGACCTTGATGAGGCCCAAAGCCTCTATGACCAGCTTAAAAACAAATTTTAGAAACGTACTGGTTTTTCGTGCTTCTGCAACGGAACTGGAACGCTTTTTTTTTCGCAACCGCCTCCACAACTGCAACGCTTGTGCCTTGTTTCCAGAACTCTCAGATCGGGAATAAACCCCGCGTTGCTAGGTTGTTCCGGCAGTTGCTGATGTATTAATTTTTCTTTCTGCGAAAGAATATCAGGCAATAATTTGCCCTGCCCAGAGCTGATCTAAAAACATGCGCCAGGGTATGACATGCACATTCTCCATCAATCGGGGATAGGGATCGTTTGTAACCAGCATCATTTTTTTTACGTTGTATTCTTCGGCAAAGCTTTTAAGTCCTTTACTGTGCCGAGGATTCGCTAATGAGGTAGATTTGACTTCGATGGCTATCTCATGATCGCCAAGAATGAAATCGACTTCAAGTTGAGAAGTGGTACGCCAGTAATGGATCGGGTATTGGATTTGCGTATAATGACTATGGGACTTGAGTTCATTGAAAATAAAGTGTTCGAAGGCTTTCCCATAAGCCTCGTTTCCCTGCTCAATCTTTCCTCTTTTCAGGAGATAATTTGCGATCCCAATGTCGAAATAGTAGAATTTGGGAGAGAGGATTACCCTACGTTTCGGTTTTTTCTGATAAGATGACAAAAAGCGGCCGATTAACGTATCTTCGAGGATTTGAAAATATTCTTTTACAGTGGGTGCGCTCACGCCGCAATCGGTTGCAATATTGGAATAATTCACCATTTCCCCGTTTGAGAATGCTGCCATTTCCAGGAATTTGCCAAATGATGCAACATTTCTGATCCTTGCTTCAGCCATGACCTCATCTTTCAGATAATTGCCCACATAGGATGCAAGCAGGTTCTTTGCATCTTTGATTTGATATAGCTTAGGAAGTAACCCATTATTCAGCGCATGGAGAAGATTAAAATCCGGTATTTCGGGATAGCAAAGAGGGTATAATTCATAGCGCATAGCTCGGCCCCCCAGTAGATTGCCTCCCCTCCTGATGATTTTTCTTGGGCTTGAGCCACTCAGGATAAATTGCCTGTGATGATTGGATATAAGCCAATGAACTTCATTCAGCAATTCCGGAATGCGCTGAATTTCATCGATTACAATCATCTGAGATGGATCAGATGTACGTACGATTTCTGATAACAGGGATGGATTCCGTTGAAACCGTTCAAATTCCTTCCCGAGCAAGAGGTCGAAATAGAGTGCATGAGGATACAGGTATTTCACTAATGTACTTTTTCCTGTTTGCCGGGCTCCCCATAGAAAAGCACTTTCGTTCCCTAAATCTTGAAAAAATTGTTTGCGAATAAACATGATAAACGAAATATATAGTTTAAAAATACATGATAATCGAAAGTAGACAAAGATAATATATTTTTTGATTTTTCTTTTTTTTCTTGTCCTCAGCCGGACGGGCCTCGCAACCGCCTCCACAACTGGAACGCTTGTGACTTTTGTCCAGACTTTTTACGATTGGATTAAAACCCCGCGTTCCTAGGTTGCTCCGGCAGTTGCTGGTGTATGAATCTTTCTTTCTGCGAAAGAGTTTTATCGTGTATCGCGTTACACGGATCAACCGCGAAGCGGCTCCATGAATTGCCCCGGGTTTTAACCCGGGGGTTGGAGAGGGCCGAAAAAAGTATCCCTCCCATTATAACGATGGTTTGCAACCAACGGGCTGACAGGGAGGGGAACTAGAAATTAATCCGCTAAGGGATAGTCTTTTAGTAGTGTATCTGCTGACAGGTCCAGCTTTTCGATCAGATTTCGAATCATCTCGATGGTCAGCTTCCTTTTTTTATGAAGGATTTCAGAAACACGGCTTTTCCCACCAAAGACCTGCACCAGATCCTTTTGTTTCAGCCCCATCTCTTCCATGCGGATTTTAATGGCTTCAATGGGATCAGGCGCTTCAATAGGATAGTTTTTGTGCTCATAGTCATCAATCAGCAATGCCAGGATATCCGCTTCATCACTTTCGTTCGTGCCAACTGCCGAGTCAAACAGCACCTCCATTCGAGATAATGCCTGTTGATATTCTTTTTCCGATTTTATTGGTTTTATATCCATTGGTAATAATTCGGTCCATAAAAGCAGTCCAATTTGCAAATATAGCATAAAAGTTCCATTTATGGGAACATTTCTTTCTGTTTCTTTCTGCGAAAGAATTTTATCGCGTATCTCGTATCGCGTGCCGTTTTCCGGCGAAGGTTTTAGGCCAGGCCCAGAGGAGAAGAAAGGTGAAGCCGGAATACATACACAGGTGAATGACTTTGTCGGCATGCAGGAAGACCTTGTGACCTTGTGACCCTTTTCCAGCTCAACTTTGATAAATATATGGCTCAATTTTAGTTGCTTTTGAGCTGTATTTTGTATATTTGTGAGCCGTAAATAATTCAGGTAT
>Ga0268284_1000540_pt1 | contig 24510 bp, 22 predicted proteins | sample saktaG_14_FD_190137 | JGI IMG/M metagenome (GOLD analysis project Ga0268284, IMG submission 190137) | Saline water microbial communities from Sakinaw Lake, British Columbia, Canada - sak_2013_06_06_40m | ecosystem: Environmental > Aquatic > Non-marine Saline and Alkaline > Saline ...
GCCAATCCTTCAAATATTGTATAATACCAATTCATAGGTCATTGTTTTTCTTTACAAAAGCTTGTGCACAACGGTTTGGCTATGGTGCGTGGTGCATTTTGCGGCAGCCTGCCTGCCATTTTTTGGCAGGCTTTCCTGTCCCCCGAGGGACAGGAAACAACACGATAACCGTGCTGTTTATTTACCGACCTAAGCGCCATGCACTATGAGCCGTTGTTAGGCTTAGTTATTATTAAATTTAAATCATCAATGTTGTGACCGACCCAATAATCATATTTTTCACTGAACCAACAAAGATGTCTCGAAAGACCTTCTAAATCAGGAAAAATGTGTAAGTAGTTAATACCAAAATGATTAAGTTTAAATATTATTTCTTCTTTAATAGATTTGTTAATTATTATCTTTTCTAATTGTCCGCCACAGTTTTTTTCATTAAAACATCGATTTGGCTTGCCATGAATTGTGAAATATCCTATTTGATTACCTAATCTTAAATGTGAAACGTCAGGTCTAAAAAGCCCGACAGTAGCAATCTCAAATGGTGAATATTCATCAATTTTAATGAGTTTATTATCGCTGTGAAATGCAAATAAGGCACCATCTTTTTCATTACACTCGTTGCAAGCAAAAAATGCTGCTATCAAAGGATTGTGGGACCAATCTAATAACCGAGTAGGAAGTCCTGTATGTTGAGCAATTGCTAAATAATCCCAATCCGAATTGTAGTTTTTATCTATAAGACTTTTAGCCCTTCTTTTCCATGCATTAAACATGTCCTCATCTTTATATTTACCATGGTTATCTCTACCTGCTTTTGGTATTAGATTCCAGTCAGAATCAGCTTGGCCTCTAAACTTCCACCATGTATCTTTTTGATATTTCTCTATTTGCTTAAAGAAATCATCTACACAGTCTACTTTGATTGTTTTCATTTATATTCATTTACTTCTATAAGAGATATTCAAAATTTATTTTTCTCCTTACTTAATAATTAAGCCTAACTATGTTATATGTGCACCTTTAGTAACTTTATCCACCCAAATAGGGTTGTATAGCGCACCTTTTGTTAACTTTTATATTTTATCGATTAATTAAAACCGAATCAAAATTTCAATGTTGGGGGAGCGAAAATCTTTGATCAACAAAAACTATCTCCTGAGCGGAAAGATTTTCAAGAAATAAATGTACTAAAAAAATCGATAGATTTTTTTATAATTATAAATTATGAGTTATAAGTTATGAGTGAAAAGATAAAAGTTGATCACAATGTATTACTATTGAATGTCGACCGAATGTCAACTTCTATTGAAAACCTTTTGAGTAATTGAAGAAAACCTTTTGAGTAATTGAAGAAAACCTTTTGAGTAATTGAAGAAAACCTTTTGAGTAAATTGGAAAAACCTTTTGAGTAAAATAGAAATGCAACTTCTCTCATTTACAAATGGGACTTCTCAAAACTTTATCTTATTGTTCTGATTTCTCTGCCAAAAGGTGTAAGACCAACTGCGGCAAGTTTAAAATGTTGAAGCGCAAATGGAATACCAATTATGGTAATAGCTAATATAAAACCAAATATCAAATGAGTCAGGGCAATCCAGATACCCCCACAAAATAACCATAAAATATTCATAAAAGTTGATAAGCAGCCTGAGCTGTTATGAGTGTGAACTGCGTTTCGGCCAAAAGGCCATAATGCGAGGCTGGCCAGTTTTAAAGTTTGCAATCCAAAAGGGATCCCGATGATGGTTATCATCAATAATATACTTGAGATAAAATATTCGATGGCTACAACAAGCCCTCCGAATAATAGCCAGATAATATTTCCTAATAATTTCATTCAATAAAAATAATCAAATTGTATTATATTTAACTTTAACGGGTAAGTCATTTTTCAACTAATTTTAAAAAATATGAAAACAAGAGTATTATCAATTACTTTAACACTAATTTTATCAATAATGACGCTATCAAATTTTGCACAAGAGCAACAAAATAACACTAACACCGAACAAACCATCGCTAATAATGAAAAACTTGTGGTTGTATGGACCAGCAGTGATCGTGATGTCGCTATTAAAATGGTGTTTATGTACACCTTCAATGCTAAGAAAAATGGGTGGTGGAAAGATATCACCTTACTCGTGTGGGGGCCTTCAGCCAAGCTATTAACTGAGGATAAGGAACTACAAGACTATTTGAAAAAAATGCAAGAAATAGGGGTGCATACGATTGCATGTAAAGGATGTGCTGATTTATATGGGATTGCCGATAAATTGGACAATTTGGGGATTACTGTTCGATATACAGGAGTTGAATTAACAAACTACATCAAGGAAAACAGACACGTTATAACATTTTAGTTCCTGATTTTGCTAATTTGATATATCGTTTAATTTCATCATCATAAAGTTTGATCAGCCTTTTTAATAAGTCATTTCCAGGATCGAAATTGAGTTGACCGATGGATTTAACAGGAAGGACTTTAGGTGAGGTTCCGGTAAAGAAAGCTGCATTAAATTTCGTTAAATGATTTACATTAATGTCCTGTTCAATACATGCTATATCATTCTCTTTACATAATTGAATCACCTTTTGTCGGGTAACTCCGGCCAGAACACTTTTATACGGAGCAGTTAAAATTGTATTACCATGAATGAAAAAAATATTTGACCTGCTACCTTCAGTAATTTGTTTCTTTTGATTAGTTAGGATTACTTCATACACTCCATTAATTGAAATGGCATGATCAGCTTTTGATCTCAATGATTGATCGGTTTTCTTTACACTGGGATTTTGACGTTCGGCATCAAAAAGCATGCTCTTAACACCACTTATATATGCACTTTTTTCGGGATAATGTGTTTGAATGAAACGGCAAACAAAGTTTTGTGTATTCGATACAGCCACATATTGAAAGAAGAGCTGGATGTTTGAATTTGGATTTGAATTCTTATCAATAAGTGAATAAATGGCTTGTTTTATATCTTTGCAGCTGAGCCATAGATTAAAGTTAATTAATTGAGCTGATAATTCCAGCCGATGAAGATGTTCTTCAATAAATAATGGGATTCCATCAATAACACGAATTACTTCATAAATGGTTATGCCTTCCGAAAACAGATTAGATGTGTAATCACAATCTGGCACCCAGTTCCCATTCAGATAAAAATAATCAGTCCCAGATTGAAGCATATTAAGAAGTATTGCTTAAACTTGTTTGGAATTTAAGAATTCGGCAATTAATCTTTTTGCTTCAATTTCATGTGATTCGTCAACGAATATCTGGCTTGATGATTCAGGTGATCCTGAGCCCCAACCGGCACCTACACTTTCAGAAATGGAATCCCTGATAATGCTTCCTATCTGATTTTCATCCAATATACTTTTAATGAAATTAGCTTCGACCATTGAGCCGGTAAATACATCTTTTAAGTTATGATCTTTCATGACACCTTAATTTAACCTAAGTAAAGATAATGATTAAAAAACGCAATAACTAGCTTGTTGTTGCACTATCTTTTGTATTCCTGGCATTTAAAATTATAATAGAAGATATCATGACAGTAGCACTAATCCATTGTACAGTTGAGAGGATGGTACCATTCACAAAATAATCGAGGATAATAGCAGTTATTGGAAACAAAAGCTCACAGATAGTAGAAATAATTGCTTTAACCCTTGTTAGTCCATAATAAAATAGAAAGATGGCTCCAGATCCGGTTGTTATAGCAATTAGCGAAAAGTAGATCCAATTTTCAGTTGTTGTTTGGTAAAATTGAGGAAGTTTACCACCAATTATAACAATGATAAACATGAACAAACTTGTAATTCCGTAGCGATAAAATGTTGCAGTTTTAAAGTCATATTTCAGCAGAATTTTTTTACTAAACACGGTAGAACTTCCAAATGAGAAGGCAGCAAGAAGTGCAAGTAGCGATGCATAAATTGAGTTTCCTCTCGTATTAAAATCAGGCAAATTAAAACCAAATGTCATGAAATATCCCGAAATAATTGCCAGACCGGCCCATAAAAGGAAATTCTTTTTGAGTTTTTCTTTAAGTAAAATTGCAGCTAAGGAAATGGCAAAAACAGGTTGGAGCTTTTGTAAGAGGATCACAACCGTTAATTGTTCAAAGTTTACTAGAAAGAGTGCTTTAACAATGGCGATTGTTCCAATCGCACCACCAAAAACTGAAATAAGAAGCAAGGTGGTGTAATCTGATCGGTTGAATAGTTTTATTTTTGAATACTCTTTTGAAAAAAAGAAATTCATAATGATGAAAGGAATGGCATGCAACACAAAAACGACATAAAATACATCCAGATTATATAATCGTGGAGTCAAAACTACACCATCGAGCCCCCAAAGCATTGCGGAAAAACTAATGGCAATAGTACCTATGATGATTGATTTTCTCGTTTTTGTCATAATATTAAAACACACTTAATTGAGATGCCAAAAATAAGATTTTTTATCAAGTATGCGGGGCTTGTTCTTCTAAATGTAACGTTTGCTATTTTATTTTTTTTCGAGAGATAAATCTTCCTGACGAAAATGCTGAAGCGCTTTGGATAGATCTTCTTCAGGTATGATTATGTTTTCATTAACCCAAAATTGAAGATTATAGGTATCTGTCAGATCACTGAAAATTTTATTACTATTCATGGTTTCCTTGCGTGAAAATCTCGAAACATCCCTTGTATTAATATCTGTTGATATCATTTCAAACGAGGTTTGGTAGGTAGAGGAAAGCAGCTTACGTTTTCTTTTTACTTTTAATTTCAGACATCCTTGGATATGGTTTATGTAATAAAGCCCATTGATGCTTTTCTTATATGTAACACTATATTCCGAATCGAACGGATGCGCTTTGATTGCTTTGCTTTGTTTTAAAATGAAAGTGTTTTTTAATTTTTTGAGCGCATCATGTGTGAAATTAAAATTAACTTTTACAATAGCAAGGGTATTAATGTTTAAATAAATTTCACCAGTGAATTCCATATCATTCGACATCTTGTTTGGTCTGAATTCTATCAGGTAAGCTAAATCATTGTCTACAATCACCATATCACGAATAAAATAATCGTATTCAAATAGATGATTTTCGTCTAAAAAATTAATGGGATGCTTGATAACATCAAGCATAAGACTTGTACTTAGCCCTCCTTGCAGCTTAAAAAGGACAGTATCTTTTGAAGTTACATCAGTAAATTTCCTTTGTTTAATAAGCTTCAACTGATCATCAAAAAGAGTAGGCCGGTAAGCTGTTTTAAAAATATCAAATAAGGCTTCAGTATAAACCATGTATCGGTCGTTACGCTTAACTGTTTCACGATAAAAGGCCCGATGCACAAAAGGATTAGTGTCGTAGTTTTTTGATTTACTCTCCAATGCCTGGCGAATTAAACTGCGAGGGTCACTACTTCTTATAACAACTTCTTGCAGCGATATTGACTGCTGTTCTAATTTGTATGTACTGTCTGACTTTAATTCACTGACCGGAATTGCCAGTTTTCGATAACCCAAATGACCTATAAGCAATGTGTCGTTAAGAAACTGATCGTTATAAGTTAGAGAGAAGTTTCCATCATCGTTACTGATGGTTCCTCTGTTTTTATTAAGGAATCCGATTGAAGCATATGGAATATTTTCCTTGGATTTAGAATCAATAATTCGTCCATTGATAGTATAATTGGAAGGAGTATTGGGTCTTTCTTTTAGTGGTTTGGTTTCAAATAGCGTGTCGGGTTCTTGTTTGAAAATCACCAACTGTTTATCAATGATTTTGTAGGTGAGATAAGGATTTCTAAATATACTATCAAGTACAATGCTTAGAGGCACATTTGTAAATTTTGCATTTAATGGCTTCTGATATATTGCATAGATTGAATTATAAGTAAAATTATAATCTATTTTATTTTCAATGATATTTAGAGCTGAATCAATTGAAATGTTATTAAAATTAACAGTTATTGGTTGAAATAATACCTGATCCTGGCTATAGGAATGGATGAACATTAAGCATAATACCGTTATAAAAAAGGCTTTCTTATGCAACACAATTTGTTTTTATTTATTAGCTAATATAATTTGGTTGTTAATTTCGGATTTTTCAAGATTAAAAGCAATACAAATTGATTGTAATAAGGTATCGAGATGAATATTATTGTATTTCGAGGTTAATTTAAGTTCTTGTAATGGTTCATCTTTTAATTTTATATTTGTCCCATAAGTATGGTTTATCACCTCTAAAACAGAAACAAGATCTTCATTTCTGAAATCCATTACTTTGGTTTTCCATGAAAGATAATTTGTGGTTGGTATTAAAGATTCTTGCAAAATATTATCATTTAAAAAACCAAATTCGCCTTTTTCAAGTAAAATAGCATTTTTCGTATCACTTTTAGATGACAAGCTAACAATACCGGATTCAACCAATACTTCAACTTTGCTGATATTTTTATATGCCAAAACATTAAACTTGGTTCCTAACACCTTTATTTCAGCATTATTTGCTGTAATAATGAATGGTTTTTCAGGATTAGGAGTAATTTCAAAGAAACCTTCTCCAATCAGTTCAACAGTGCGGCTGTTACCTTCAAACTTTTCTGGATAAATTAGTTTGCTATTTGCATTCAGGAATACGATTGATCCATCAGAAAGTGTAATTTCCGATTGTGCAAATTCAGTAGTCATGATTTTTTGCGAGCTACTTTTGCTTAGGTGGATTATGGCCCAACTCAAACCTAAAACAATTACAAGTGCTGCTGCTACCTTATAAATCATACGGAAATTAATGGCATAATTATTTTTAATTGAAACTTTTGCTTCGTCAAATTGAATTTTTGAATATAATTCTCCCCATGCCTGATCTGTCGTTTTTTCAAATACATATTTTGTATCATCAATCTTTTTGAAATCCATTTTCATTTGATTAAAAAGATCTTGATTATCGACTTTTTGTGCCCATTCTTCAAACAAAGATTTTTCATCCTTGTTAAGCTCATTCGAAAAGTATTTAGTCATTCGTTCCCAGTATTCTGTATTTTCTTGCTTATTCATCTTGTTAATTTTAATTATGAGCTAACCATAAATTCATTTAAGTTCTTTCTAAAATGTTTAAGTGCCTTACTCATATTGGCTTCTACCGTTTTTATAGAGATTTTAAGTTGATCTGCTATTTCCTGGTATTTAAGCCCTTGAAATCTGTTTAGTTTAAATATTTCTTGGCATCGTTCAGGTAGATCATTCATAACCTGATATAGTTTATTGTGCAATTCATTGTATTCTAAATATTCTATCGGTTCAATTGAATCTGCTGAATATGATAATAAGTACTGTTCATATTTAGTTTTAATTTTTTGTCGTTTAATAAATTGCAAACAATTGTTTCTGACAGCACTATACAAATAAGAATTAACAGAAATATTAATACTCAGGTCTTGTCTGTTTTTCCAAATATTAAAGAACAAATTTTGAACTACCTCTTCAGCTTCTTGCCCATCTTGCAAAATCCTGTTTGCATGGATTAAGAGTGGCTTATAAAATTCTCTGAACAATAATTCAAATTCTTTTATATTTCCACTTTTAATGTCTTCTATCCTTATCAGGTCTTGCGTTTTCAAGTATTTGTAATTTTATAACCAAATTACAGCTTTTTTTTTGAAGGAGAGGGAGTAAACTCTGCCAAAATTTACTCCCTTAAAGCTCTCCATAAATTAAAACCAAAAGAAAAACTAATTGTTAGCAGATTCTTTTTACTTCAATAATCTCTTTATCCTTCTGATTGCTACTTCAATTGCTTGTTCGGGTTCAATCAGGTTATATTCGCCCCAATAGTCTTCATCGGTAAAGGCATCAATTTGCTCTGATAATACTTCATTCCTCTTGAATTGGTCTTTACTTTTGAATTTTTCAATGTTTTCATCATCTCTGTCGGTGATGGCTATTTCAGACATGATTGTAAAGGTTGAATTAAACAGTTTTTTATCCCAATCAACTTTAAATTGTACTTCTCCTTTAGCGTAGTTAAAGAACCATTCACCATTTTGCTCACGATATTTCACTGTATAAACTGCACTCGTTGGTGTAACTTTGGCTCCAAGTGGCTTCTTTCTTAGGAATAGTCGGGCAGCGGAGGCCGGATCAGTAATATTAAGGCTAAAATCGGCAGCTGTTAAAGCCAGATTTTCGATATCAATGTAATATTTTCCGTTATATAAAGGGAAATCAAGTCCGGGTTTTTGTTTGAATTCAATTACATAATTGAGTTTTGTGCCAATTTTAATCATGTTCACTATGTTGAAATCGTAGTATTGTAATAATTCTGCATCTAAAATAACAGTAGGATTTTTAATCACATCAAGCAACATTGTTGTTGCAGGTCCACCTTGAAGTTTGAATAATAAGGTATCAGATTTTCTAACGTCAGTTGCTTTTCGCCCTTTATAAAGCTGTACCTGATCACTTAATAATCCACTATAAGAAGATTTGTAAATGTTGACAACAGCTTCTGATAAACCAACATATTTGTTCCTTTTTTTAATGGATTCTCTATAAAAACCGGTCATATTATAAGCTTTATTTCCATAGTTTTCTTTAACTTTATTTAAAACCATTCGAATTAGCATTTCTGGAGAATCTGGATAAACAGTAACTTCACTCAAGGTTAATACCGCCTGGTTAACTTCAAGTACATTATTGTTCTCTTTTAATTTATTAATCGGATAAATAAGGTTTTCATATCCAAGATGGGAGATGATAATATTTTTTGCTTTACTGTTTTTGCTGATTTTAAGGATAAACTCACCATCAGAATTCGAAATAGTGGCTGTATTCTCTCCTTCAACAGCAATAGTTGCAAAAACTAAAGGTCCATTTGTATTTGCATCTTTTAATTTACCTTTATATACATCATAAGCAACTTGGTCCTGTTTGTCTTTTTTTGTATTTTTTGCAGTATTATCAAATGCAAATAATTGGGAAGTAAGCCCAAGTGTAAGCACTAAAACTACAGCTGCAGTTTTTAGATAAGATTTTGTGTGTGTTTTCATGATTTTTATATTTACTAATTGAACTTATTTTTCTTAAAAGTATAAGTATTTTGGTAGTAAGATAAGTTCATACAACTATACCCTATTAGAATATGAAAAAAAAACCGATTGAATTTACAATCGGTTTTTTTGTAGGCAGATGTTATGACTAACTTAGGTTTTCATGTTCTGTTCGGGTTATAATTTCATTTTGTAATTCAACTGTTAAATCAACAAAATAATCACTGTATCCTGCAACACGTACAATTAAATCTTTGTATTTACTTGGTTCTGCTTGCGCTTCTCGAAGCGTCTTTGCTGTTACAACATTAAACTGAATGTGATGTCCGTCCAACTTAAAATAACTTCTTACCAACTGAGCCACCTGAGTAATTCCTTTATCATCAGCTAAAAATTGAGGTGTGAATTTTTGATTTAATAAAGTACCACCCGTTTTAATATGATCAATTTTAGCAGCAGATTTTAAAACTGATGTCGGACCATTTCTGTCAGCACCTTGCACCGGTGAAATTCCTTCAGATAAAGGTTCTTTCGCTAATCTCCCATCAGGCATCGCACCAAGTACACTTCCAAAATACATATGCGAAGTTGTGGGTAATAAATTTATTCGATAACAACCTCCCTTGGTATTAGGACGCGAATCAATAGCATTGAAATAAATGTTAAAAACCCTTCTGGTTTGATCATCCGCATAATCATTATCGTTACCATATTTAGGAGTTTTATTTTGTAATTGATCTAAAAGCGTTTCATGACCTTCAAAATTATTTGCCATGGCATTTAGTAAAGTTTCATAAGTCAGCGACTTTTTATCATAAATATGATATTTGATGGCAGTTAGTTCGTCGGTAATACTACCAAGTCCGACACCTTGAATATAATTTGTATTGTACCGTGCTCCTCCTGCATTATAATCAGTTCCTTTTTCTATACAATCGTTAACGAGCAATGAAAGAAATGGTACCGGAAGATTTTTAGCATATAATTTTTCAATCAGATTATTTCCTTTGATTTTGATATCAATAAAATATTTTAATTGTTTTTCATAAGCGGCCATCAATGCTTCAAAAGTTTCAAAAGTTGATGGATCTCCCGTTGCTAAGCCAATGGTTTTCTTGGTTCGTGGATCATATCCATTATTCAAGGTCAACTCCAACATTTTAGGAAGATTGAAATAGCCTGTCAAAATATAACTTTCATTTCCAAATGCTCCTGTTTCAACGCAACCGCTTGCACCACCATTTCTGGCGTCTTCAAGCGATTTTCCCTGGAAAAGCAATTCCTGAACAATGGCATCCGTATTGAAAATTGAAGGTTGACCAAATCCTGTCTTTACAATTTTTATGGCTCTTTTTATAAAACGTTCAGGATTTTTCTTGCTTAACTGAACCATCGAACTTGGTTGAAGTAATCGCATTTCTTCAATTACATCCAGAATAAGATATGAAAGTTCGTTAACTGCATCTGAACCATCTTCTTTTACACCGCCTACATTAATTAATGAAAAGTCAGTATAAGTACTACTTTCTTTTGCCGTAACTCCCATTTTTGGAGGGGCAGGATGATTATTAAACTTTATCCAAAATGCCATTAAAAGTTCTTTGGCACTTTCAATTGTCAGGCTTCCGTCTTCAATCTCTTTCTTGTAAAATGGATAAAGATGTTGATCAAGCCGACCCGGATTGAATGAATCCCAAGGATTCAATTCTGTGATAACACACTGGTGAATAAACCAATAATGCTGAAGTGCTTCCCAAAATGTTTCCGGCGCGTTAGCAGGAACCTTTAAGCAAATCTGGTGCATTTGTTTTAATTCAGATAGTCGTTCTGGTTCAGTTTCTTTTTGGATGATGCTTTCAATCTTTTCAGCATGTCGGCGGGCAAATTCAATAATAGCATCTGCGGCTATATCCATTGCTAAAAGTTCTTCTTTCTTATCCAGTGCTTTGGGGTCCTTTGCGAAATCTAATTTTGATTTTGCGAGTGCAATCTCCTTTTTTAAATCCAGGAATCCTTTTTTAAAGGAATGTTTGCCAATTACAGTATGACCCGGAGCCCTTTGCTCCAGAAATTCTGTAAATACTCCAGCTTCATATGCGTTCTTCCATTCCTCCGGTAAGTCTTTAAACATCCTTTCACGAATGGTTTTACCTTGCCAATAAGGGATGATTTTATCTTTATAAACTTTTTTTGTTTCCTCATCGACAATAAAATATTGTTTTTCACGATTGTTCAGTTGTTCAAGGTCTTCCAGCGAATGCAGCGAGATTTCAGGAAATGTAGGGGTCGATTTTGGAAATAATCCACGTTCTCCAACAATGAGTTCTCCCTTCATTACACATATCTTTTTATGAGTCATGATATGTTTGAAGGCAAGTGCTCTTTTTACAGGAATCGAACAGTTTTTTGCTTCTTCACTTTGGTAAAATTCAGTAATCAATGAAGCCCTTTGATGCGTCATGTAAGGCTCAGCGTCCAGACTTTTTTCTCTTAGTAATTTAATTCGTTCATTCATATTATTATCGTTTAACCACCAATACTAGCATTAAATCCTGCATTGATGAATAGATTTTTAATTTCGGTTATTTTGTTCTCACTTAACACTTTTACATCCTTCATTTTGTAAGGAATATTAAACTTGTTGTATTTACCCTCAGCTATTGAATGATAGGGTAATAAGTTGACGTTTTTAATGTTTGATAGCTGACTTAGGAGTTTGATAACGTCATCAATGTTTTGTTTACTATCTGTCATACCCGGAATAAGTGGCATTCGGATAATAACTTTTTTTTGTTGATCATTTAAAGTTTTAAGATTTTTTAGAATTAGTGTATTTGATGTACCGGTATATTTTTGATGCGATACATTTTCAATAATTTTTAAATCATAAAGAAATAAATCTGCTTTATCAATAAGTGAATCAAATGTATCTGTTGATACCAGACCGGAGGTATCAACAGCGGTATGTATATCTTCGTTCTTACAAGCATCAAGTACTTCTCCTAAGAAAATGGGCTGCATCATCGGCTCTCCTCCTGAAAATGTAACCCCTCCTCCGGATTCATCAATGAATATTTGCTCTTTCCTTATTTCTTTCATCAGTTCCTTAACACTATACCTCAAATGCTCAGAATTTTCATCTGCTTTATGGTGTTTGATACACTCCGGATTATGGCACCACCAACAGGATAAAGGGCAACCTTGCATAAACACTGTTAACCTGATGCCCGGACCATCATGTACAGTAAACCTTTGGATATTTGAAATAACTCCTAACATTAGATAAAAAGGTAAATTGGTGAATTTGAAAATTGGTGAATTAGACTTAAAAAGTCACATCAAGAAGTGTGGGAATGAGTGAAACTATTGAATCCAGCATTCATAGAGATGTCGGCAAAATTTACCATACATTTTTATAAACATGTTTGCGGTGTTCATTTCAGAAGGAATACGATACAATGAATTAATTATCATTAGTTACGATTATATCTGCAAATGTATGAAATTTGTAAGCAATTTTGCAAATTATTCTTTTTATTGATAAACGATTGATGATGGATTCTTATCTTTTTAATTTTGTACAGATATGAATATTGAAGATTTAGATTTAGAAAAACTTTTGCAACCTTTGAAAGAATTAGAAAAGTGCTGCATTTGTCCGCATGAGTGCGGAGCAAACCGTTTTTCCGATAAATTGGGCTTTTGTAAAAGCCGGGCCGATTTTAATATATCTTCCATTTGCATTCATCATGGTGAAGAACCACCGATTAGCGGATCTAAAGGGATTTGCAATGTATTTTTCACTAATTGTAATATGCAATGCATTTTTTGTCAAAATTATCAGATAAGTGAGAATAGATCAGAACGATGGATGGAAAGTCGGCCGCTCATCAGGGTTTTAACTGAAATAATTGAAATTCTACATCAGGGGATTAATATTCTTGGTTTTGTTTCGCCCGGGCATTTCATTCCACAAATGAAGGTAATTATTACTGCTTTGCATAAACTGGATTATTATCCGACCATTGTTTATAATTCTAATGGCTACGATAAAGTTGAAGAACTAAAAAAAATGGAAGGACTCGTGGATGTCTATCTGCCTGATATGAAATATTCCAATAAATTATTAGGTCAAGAGGTTTCAGGAGTCAAGAATTATCCTCAAATAGCCCAAGCTGCCATTTATGAAATGTACAGGCAAAAGGGCTCAATTTTACATGTAAATGAGGAAGGATATGCCGAAGGAGGTTTAATAATCAGACATTTGGTTTTACCCGGACAAGTGCAAAATAGTAAGGATGTTTTGAGATGGATTGCTGAAGAGTTATCCACAAATATTTCTCTCTCATTAATGTCTCAATATTATCCAACTATTCGTGTTTGTAATGACCTTAATTTGGGTAGAACATTAAAGATAAACGAATACGAAGAAGTTGTGGACTATTTTTATGAATTAGGTTTGCATAAAGGTTGGGTTCAATCTTTGGATAGTCAGGAAAACTATCGGCCGGATTTTGATCAAGTGGATCATCCTTTCGAATGAAGAAGGATTTTGTAAATTAGTGAAGTTGAAAATAGCAGACTTTTATTGCTATCAAATGTCCACCGAATGTTTATTGTTGACAATTGTATAACTATGTATTTCTATTGTATTACTACTTATTACGATTGTATTTCAATTGAATGCCGATCCTTTAAATCGGGAGTTTAATTATATAGGTCTCATGTTTTAGTTTAATTTTGTCCTTATGTTTTACATCCCTTTTAGTTACGATGAACCGCTGTTTCGACCACCAAGCGAAGCCTATTCTCTCATCTTTCAAGTAACGCTTGGTTGTTCATGGAATAAATGCGCTTTCTGTGAGATGTATACCTCTAAGAGCTTCAGTGCAAGAAATGAAAAGGAGGTATTTGCTGAAATTGAGCAGGTTAAAAATTTAGCAAATGATACACGTAAAATATTCTTAGCAGATGGAAATGCTTTTGTATTGTCCTTTGATAGGCTTATTAGAGTGTTGGATAAATTAAATCAAACTTTTCCTCGATTGGCACGCATTTCTGCTTATGCTTCATCAAGAGATATCCTGAGTAAAACAGATGAGGAATTGATTCAATTAAAGAATGCCGGTTTAAAGTTACTCTATATTGGGATCGAATCAGGTGATGATGAACTGTTGAAAATGATTAATAAAGGAGAAACCTATAATTCAACAGAACAAGCACTACTAAAGGCCAGAAAAGCCGGAATTAAACTAAGTGTCATGATTTTAAATGGGCTTGGTGGAAAGTATTTTTCAAATCAACATGCCAATAACTCTGCCAAGCTTATTAATGCTGTTCAACCTGAATATTTATCTACCTTAGTTTTAAGTCTTCCCTACGGAATTGAACATTTCAAAAAAAGGTTCAAAGGCGATTTTATTCAATTAAATCCTTTTGAATTAATTGAAGAGTTGGGATTGTTCCTGAAAGAGTTAGACCTTGTAAGTACTGTTTTTCGTAGTGATCATGCTTCGAATTATTTGGTTTTAAAAGGAATTTTAAATAGAGACAAGGAAAATTTATTAGATAGAATTAATGACTTTTTACAAAACCCACAGGACGAAAAATTAAGACCTGAATGGTCGAGAGGATTATAATTTGGATTTTAGATTAGGCAATTTGAGCCCTCTCATTATTTTTTAGCATCAAATATTACATTCTGTAATTTGGCGTTTCTTTTTAATTACTAATTGATAGATTACCCACCTTGAAAATTTAGAGTTTTGAAAAATTATTTTATTTGCTTGTTTGGTAATATAAAATGTGCTTAGATTTGCTACTTCAAAAACAGACATAAAATCATGACAAAATTTAACAGCATTATTATTCTCATTATTACCCTCGTGCACTGTACGAGTTGAGAATGCGTTGTTAATAACTAAAAATATTTAAGCCATTCTCAAATAAGAGGATGGCTTTTTTGCTTAATGGAAGAATAAAGAAAAGAAAATGAAAGTCAATTACTCATCCAGCATAATTATCATTATTGTGATTATTCTCATTCTCCAAAGGAATTGAGAAAGGTGAGTTATGTTATTAATCGTAAGCCTTTCTCAAATTTGGGAAAGGCTTTTTTTATGATTCAAAAGGAATGGATTTAAGAAGCAACACAACAACACAAGGCCGTAAGATGGCTGGAGCAAGAAGCCTCTGGCGTGCCAATGGAATGAAAGAGCAACAATTTGGGAAACCAATAATTGCCGTCGTGAATTCATTTACCCAAATGGTTCCCGGACATGCACATCTGCATCAGGTAGGGCAAATGGTAAAGAAAATAATTGAAATGCAAGGATGTTTTGCTCCTGAATTTAATACCATCGCTGTTGACGATGGGATCGCCATGGGGCATTTGGGAATGCTTTATTCTTTGCCTTCCAGAGATTTAATTGCCGATAGCGTCGAGTACATGTGCAATGCCCATCAGGTGGATGCCATGATTTGTATTTCAAATTGTGATAAAATTACTCCGGGAATGTTAATGGCAGCAATGCGTTTAAATATTCCAACAGTTTTTGTATCGGGTGGACCAATGGAAGCTGGAAAATTTAAAGGGAAAGCCATCGATTTGGTTGATTCGATGGTAGTTGCTGCAGATTTTGAAACATCTGATGCGGATGTTTTATCAATTGAAAAGAATGCTTGTCCTACTTGTGGCTCCTGTTCAGGAATGTTTACGGCCAACTCAATGAATTGCCTTACTGAAGCTTTGGGATTATCCTTGCCCGGAAACGGAACGATAGTAGCGACTCATATAAATCGCCAGCGATTGTTCGAAGATGCGGCTAATAAGATTGTTGAAAATACTTTTAAGTATTATCGTGATAAGGATAACAGGGTTTTACCCCGATCAATTGCAACCCGAGCTGCATTTCTGAATGCCATGAAGTTGGATATTGCCATGGGTGGTTCTTCAAATACCATTTTGCATTTGCTTGCCATCGCCAATGAAGCCAAGGTGAATTTTACGATGAAAGATGTGGATGAACTATCACGACAAATTCCGGTATTGTGTAAAGTCGCACCAAGTTCGAGTTATCATGTTGAGGATGTAAACAGAGCTGGAGGTGTAATGCGCATTCTTGCTGAGCTAAATCGAAATAATTTGTTGGATACATCTGTAAACAATGTTTCATTTTCGACCTTAAGTCAGACTTTAAATGAGATGGACATAAAAGGTGACAATCAGGATAATCAAAAACAAAAGATTTACAAATCTGCACCTGCCGGCATTCCAAATCTTGTAATGGGTTCACAAAAAAACTTCTATAAAGAATTTGATTTGGACGATAAGAATGGTTGTGTAAGATCTGTTGAATATGCTTATAGTAAAGACGGCGGTTTAGCTGTATTGTTTGGCAATCTTGCAGAAGATGGTTGTATCGTAAAAACCGCTGGAGTAGATGCTTCTGCTTTGAGATTTAATGGTAAAGCCAGGGTTTTTGAATCTCAGGATAGTGCCTGTGATGGAATTCTGGACGGAACAGTAAAACCGGGTGATGTTGTAATTATCAGATATGAAGGGCCAAAAGGAGGTCCCGGTATGCAGGAGATGCTTTATCCTACATCTTACTTAAAATCGAAAAAATTAGATAAATCTTGTGCTTTGCTTACCGATGGAAGATTTTCAGGAGGAACATCCGGTTTGTCAATAGGTCATGTTTCACCTGAAGCCGCTACAGGCGGAGTAATTGCATTAGTTGAAAATGGCGATGCTATCGAAATTAATATTCCTGAAAGAAGCATAAATCTAATGGTTGATCCCGATACTCTTGCTCAACGGAAAATTAAGCTAGAATCAAAAAATAATGGAGCATACCTCCCCGAAAACAGGGAAAGGGACATTAGCCAGGCTTTAAAAATTTATGCGGCTCATGTTTCATCAGCGGATAAGGGTGCGATCAGAATACTTTAAATCAAGAATTTTCAATACTAAACCAGGTAATTAAAACTTAATAAAACTTGAAATGGAAACAATCACACTTGATAATAAGACAACTAAAAATAAAACCAGTAAGCGTGTTAGCGGATCAGATGCATTAATACTTTCTTTGATTGCTGAAAATGTTAAGACAATCTTTGGCTATCCGGGAGGGGCAATCATGCCTGTTTACGATAAGTTGATGGATTATGAAGATCAGATTCATCATATTTTAACCCGACATGAGCAAGGAGCAATTCATGCAGCACAGGGTTTTGCCAGAGTAAGTGGAGAAGTTGGAGTTTGCCTCGCAACCTCTGGCCCGGGCGCTACAAATTTAATAACCGGTATTGCGGATGCTTTTATGGATTCAACACCACTTGTATGTTTTACTGGACAGGTATATTCTCATCTTTTAGGAACGGATGCATTTCAGGAGACTGATGTGGTTGGTGTTTCAATGCCGGTAACCAAATGGAATTTTCAGGTAACCAGTGCAGAGGAAATAGCTCCCGCAGTTGCAAAAGCTTTTTACATAGCCCGATCTGGTCGCCCGGGTCCTGTATTGATTGATATTACGAAAGATGCCATGTTTGCTGAAGTTGATTTTTGTTACGAAAAATGCACCAATATCAGAAGTTATATTCCCGTTCCGGAGACAAAAGATGTCAGAATTCAGCAAGCTGTTGAACTAATTGATAATGCCAAAAGGCCACTTGCTTTGGTTGGACAGGGGGTTGTTTTAAGTGGAGCTGAACAGGAATTAAAGGAGTTTGTTGAAAAAACAGGAATTCCTGTTGCAAGCACCTTGTTGGGACTTTCTGCATTGCCTAACAACCATGAACTTTATACCGGAATGCTTGGAATGCATGGTAATGCAGCTCCTAATATCAAAACAAACGAAGCCGATTTGATCATTGCACTTGGAATGCGCTTCGATGATCGGGTTACGGGTAAAGTAAGTGCTTATGCACCAAATGCCAAAAAGATCCATTTTGAAATTGATAAATCTGAAGTTCATAAAATTATAAAAGTAGATGTTACTATATTGGGTGATGTTAAAGATACGTTGGCAAGAGTTACAAAATTGGTTAGCCCCAATGCACATGTTGTATGGCGCAATAGTTTCAAATTTATCGACGATCAGGAAACAAGTCGGGTTATTCAGAAAGAACTTAATCCTGAAACCGGCCAAATTAGCATGGGTGAAGTTTTACGCCATTTAAATGAAATTACAGAAGGAGAAGCAGTAATTGTAACTGATGTTGGCCAGCACCAAATGGTAGCTTCAAGATATTATAAATTCAAGAATAAAAGAAGTTTTATAACCTCAGGTGGGCTGGGTACGATGGGATACGGTTTACCTGCTGCCATGGGAGCTCAAATTGCTGCACCTCATCGAAAAGTCGTTTCTATCTCTGGAGACGGTGGATTTCAAATGACGATGCAAGAACTTGGCACCATTGCTTTTAATAAAGTTCCTGTTAAAATGATTGTACTTAACAATGATTATCTGGGAATGGTTCGGCAATGGCAGGAATTGTTTTTTGATAAGCGATATTCTTCTACTTCAATAACAAGTCCTGACTTCGTGAAGCTTGCTGCATCTTACGGAATTGATGGACAAAAAGTAACTGACAGAAAAGATTTACATGCTGCAATTCAAAAAATGATGGATAGTACAGAACCTTTCATTTTAGAAGTAGCAGTTGAAGCAAAAGGTAATGTTTATCCAATGATCCCAACAGGTTCTGCAGTGAATGAGATTGTTTTTGGCGATGAATAATAATATAAAAATGATTTTAATAAAATAATTATGATAGAGGAATTTACAATAACCGTGTTTTCTGAAAACAGCATTGGTATTTTAAACAGAATTACGATCAATTTCACTAAGCGGAAATTGAATATTGATAGTTTAACCGTTTCTGAATCTGCAATCAAAGGGGTTTACAAGTTTACCATTGTTGTGAAATGCGCTTTAGCAACGGTCGAAAACCTTGTTAAGCAGCTCGATAAACAGATTGAAATTATACGGACATTCTTTTTGCGCGAAAATGAGGTTTTGCATCAGGAAATGGCCATGTACAAAATCGAAACTTCCACTTTTTTGGAATCCAATCAAGTGGAAGGAATTATCCGTAAACACAATGCCCGGATTTTGGAAGTTACTAAAGAATATACTGCAATTGAAAAAACTGGTCATAAGCATGAAACACAGGAACTTTTTGAGGAACTTAAACCTTTTGGCGTTTTGCAATTTGTGCGATCGGGCAGAGTTGCAATAACTCGACTAAAAAAAGAGCTCTTGAGTGAATATCTTGAAAAACTTGAAAAGCGTGAAATGAGCGAAGAAAACTAATTTAATCAATATAATTCTCCGAAGCTCTGCTTCGGGGTTTCCTCATATTCTCTCCTGAACAGGGGAGATGTCAGTCGCAAGACTGACAGAGGGGTAAAATAATCACAAATAATTAAAAAAATAATAAAATGGCAAAAATGAAATTTGGCGAAGTTGAAGAAAGCCTCGTAACAAGAGAAGAATTCCCTTTGAGTAAAGCAAAAGAAGTATTGAAAAATGAAGTAATTGCAGTTATCGGTTACGGTGTTCAGGGACCGGGACAAGCATTAAACCTAAAAGATAATGGATTTAACGTGATCGTTGGTCAACGGAAAGATTCAAAAACATGGGATAAAGCAGTTAAGGATGGTTGGACACCAGGCAAAGATTTGTTTGGAATCGAGGAAGCGTGTGAACGTGGCACCATCATCCAATACCTGCTTTCAGATGCAGGTCAGATAGCACTTTGGCCGACTGTTAAATCACATCTGACAACTGGTAAAGCATTGTATTTTTCTCACGGCTTTGGGGTTACTTACAGTGAGCAAACAGGAATTATACCTCCGGCCGATGTTGATGTAATCCTCATTGCTCCTAAAGGTTCAGGTACCAGTTTGCGTCGTATGTTTTTAGAAGGCAGAGGTTTGAATGCCAGTTATGCCATTAATCAGGATGCTACAGGAAAAGCTTTAGATCGAGTATCTGCACTTGGAATTGGTGTTGGTGCAGGATATTTATTTCAAACCACTTTCAAAAAAGAAGTGTACTCTGATTTGACAGGTGAAAGAGGAACCTTGATGGGAGCAATCCAGGGGATATTTGCTGCTCAGTTCGAAACATTACGTGAAAACGGACACTCTCCTTCAGAGGCATTTAACGAAACCGTTGAAGAATTAACTCAAAGTTTAATGCCACTTGTGGCAGAAAATGGAATGGATTGGATGTATGCCAATTGCTCAACTACTGCACAACGTGGTGCATTGGATTGGTGGAAGAAATTCAGGGATGCAACAAAGCCTGTTTTTAGTCAATTGTACAAAGAAGTTTCTTCAGCCAACGAAGCAAGGGTTGTAATTGAAGCCAACAGTAAATCTGATTACCGTGCAAAACTCGATGCCGAACTCAACGAACTCAAGAATAGTGAAATGTGGAGAGTAGGCTCAGTGGTGCGTGGATTGCGTCCTGAGAATAATTAATCTGTAAAATATAATCAGGAATTCTAAAATACTTTTATAATGGACAATAAATTATACATTTTTGATACAACCTTGAGAGATGGAGAACAAGTCCCGGGGTGCCAGTTAAACACAGTTGAAAAGATTGAAGTTGCAAAGGCGCTCGAGGTACTTGGTGTAGATATCATCGAAGCCGGTTTTCCGATTTCAAGCCCGGGCGATTTTAATTCAGTAATGGAAATTTCGAAGGCTGTTACTTGGCCAACCATTTGTGCACTCTCCAGGGCAGTTGAAAAAGATATTGAGGTTGCTGCCGATGCCTTAAAGTATGCCAAGCGGAAACGAATTCATACAGGAATAGGGACATCTTTCTATCACATCAATTATAAATTAAAATCAAATCAGGATGAAATTATCGAGCGTGCGATAGCTGCGGTTAAATATGCCAAAAGTTTTGTTGAAGATGTCGAATTTTATTGTGAAGATGCCGGAAGAACCGAAAATGAATATCTGGCTAAAGTCGTCGAAGCCGTTATCAAGGCAGGTGCGACCGTCGTAAATATCCCTGATACCACCGGTTATTGTTTGCCAAATCAATATGGTGAAAAAATCAAATATTTATTTGAAAATGTAAATGGGATTCATCGGGCCGTAATTTCTACGCATTGTCATAATGACTTGGGATTGGCTACAGCAAACACGGTTGCGGGTATTGAAAATGGAGCCCGGCAGGTAGAGGTAACCATTAATGGAATTGGTGAAAGAGCAGGCAATACCTCACTTGAAGAAATAGCCATGATTCTGAAAAGTCATAAAACGTTGAATGTTGAGTGCAATATCAACACCAAGAAGATTTATAAAACCAGTCGCATGGTTTCTAGTTTGATGAATATGCCGGTTCAACCGAATAAAGCAATAGTCGGACGTAATGCCTTTGCTCACTCAAGCGGAATTCATCAGGATGGAGTGCTTAAAAATCGTGAAAATTATGAAATCATCGATCCGGCTGACGTTGGGATTAATGAATCATCCATGGTTTTAACGGCTCGAAGTGGTAGAGCAGCATTGAAAAATAGATTGGAAATATTAGGTTTTAAGCTAACCAAAGAGAAACTTGATCAGGTTTATGATGAGTTTTTGACCTTGGCCGACAAGAAAAAAGACATCAACGATGATGATTTGGCGATGTTGATTGGCGATGTTCGGAAAGAGGAGCGAAGAATAAAACTGGATTTCCTACAGGTGATAACTGGAAAGAATTTAGTACCCATGGCAACCATTCGATTGGATATTGCCGGAGAAAAATTTGCTGCTACCGAATCAGGTAATGGTCCGGTTGATGCTGCTATAAAATCTATCAAAAGCATCATTCACCGAAAAACCAAGCTTCAGGAATTTTTAATTCAGGCTATCACACGCGGAAGTGATGATATCGGAAAAGTGCATATGCAGGTATTGCATGAAGGCCAAATATATTACGGATTTGCAGCCAATACGGATATCATTACTGCTTCTGTTGAAGCCTATTTGGATGCCATTAACAAAATGAGCCCAAACGGCAGAAAAGTTAATGAAGAAAAAGAAGTAGCAAGTATGAACGAAAAATAATTTTACTAAAGTGGAATACACAACATTATTTGATAAAATTTGGGATACGCATATTGTCCGTAAAATTGAAGATGGACCTAATGTGCTTTACATCGACAGGCATTATATTCATGAGGTCACGAGTCCGGTTGCTTTCGGAAATCTGGAAAAAAGAGGTTTGAAAGTCCTGAGACCTGAAAAAACGGTTGCCACTATGGATCATAATATCCCTACGCTCGATCAGCATCTCCCGATTAAGGATTTGTTATCGAGAGCTCAGGTGCAACAACTCGAAAAAAACTGTAAGAATCATAACATTGAATTGTTTGATTTGAAGCATGAGAATCTTGGAATCGTGCATGTAATCGGGCCGGAACTTGGATTGACTTTACCGGGAATGACGATTGTTTGTGGCGATAGCCATACTTCAACGCATGGCGCACTTGGTGCGGTTGCATTCGGGATTGGTACCAGTGAAGTTGAAATGGTTTTTGGAAGCCAATGCATTATGCAAACAAAGCCAAGACGAATGCTGATTTCAATTAATGGTAAGATGAACAAAGCAGTTACCTCAAAAGATCTCATTCTTTATATCATCTCGCAAATCAGCAGTAGTGGAGGTACAGGATATTTTATTGAGTTTGCCGGTGATACGATTCGTAATTTAAGCATGGAAGCACGAATGAGTTTGTGCAACATGAGCATTGAATGTGGCGCAAGGGGAGGCTTAATTGCACCTGATCAGGTAACTTTCGATTACCTTAAAGGAAGAGAAAATTCACCAAAAGGTGAGGATTGGGAAAAAGCAGTGAAGGAATGGTCGATGCTAAAAACAGATGATAATGCGGTTTTCGATAAAGAATACCATTATGACGCTGCCGATATTTTACCCATGATCACCTACGGGACAAATCCTGGAATGGGAATAAGAATAACTGATCGGATTCCGGAAAATATTACCGATGATAGTTTTAACAATGCTCTTAAATACATGGGTTTTGAAAAAGGACAAACAATTCTTGGGAAAGCTGTCGATTACGTTTTTGTAGGTAGTTGCACAAACGGAAGAATTGAGGATTTAAGGATGTTTGCTGAATTGGTCAAAGGTCGAAGGAAAGCAGAAAATATCACTGCGTGGATTGTCCCCGGATCAAAAGCGGTAGAAAAACAGGCTCAAAAAGAAGGACTTGTAGAAATCCTTGAAGCAGCGGGATTTAGTTTACGTCAACCCGGTTGTTCGGCTTGTTTGGCAATGAACGACGATAAAATTCCGCCCGGTAAATATTCGGTTTCAACTTCTAATCGGAATTTCGAAGGCAGGCAGGGGCCTGGTGCCAGAACTTTGCTCGCAAGCCCATTAGTTGCAGCAGCAGCAGCAGTAACGGGTGTAATTACGAATCCAGCCGACTTATTTTAATTTCAAATCAAATATTATAAAATTTAAAACAATGAGTTTCGAGAAATTTAAAAACTTAAAATCGACTGCAGTTCCGTTACCAATTGAAAATATTGATACGGATCAAATAATTCCTGCCCGATTTTTAAAAGCTGTTGAACGGAAAGGTTTTGGTGATAATCTTTTCCGCGATTGGCGGTACGAAAAATCAAATGATAAAAATGTATCATTTGTCTTAAATGATGAAAAATATTCAGGCAGTATTTTATTGGCTGGAAGGAATTTTGGATGTGGATCAAGCCGTGAACATGCAGCCTGGGCGATTTATGATTATGGGTTCAGGGTTGTAGTATCAAGTTATTTTGCAGATATATTTAAAAATAATGCCCTAAATAATGGATTGCTTCCAATACAGGTTACTTCTGAAGAACTTGAATTGTTGATGCAGACTGTTAATGCCGATCCAAATAAAGTAATTGAGATCAATCTGGAAGATCAGTCAATAGTGGTTCCTGAAAGTGATTTTGAATTATCCTTTGAAATTAACTCTTATAAAAAGGAATGTATTCTTAATGGATACGATGATTTTTCATACTTGCAAAATATGTTAAGCGATATTGAAAAATATGAACAGGATAGGGTAGCTACTTTTTAGTTATGAGTTATGTGTTATTAGTTATGAGTTATGTGTTATTAGTTATGAGTTATGTGTTATTAGTTATGAGTTATGTGTTATTAGTTATGGATGATGTTTAATTACTAATATCTACTGACTACTGACTACTGACTACTGACTACTGACTACTTCATCTTAAATACTAAAAAATAATTAATTGCTAAAAGCTAATGGCCAATCGCCAAAAGCCAAAAGCCAACAGCCAATAAAAAAAATATGAACAATTTAATACAGATAATGGATACTACTCTTCGCGATGGCGAACAAACGACAGGGGTATCTTTTAATGACTCTGAAAAGCTCAGCGTAACCAGATTATTG
>Ga0268284_1000541_pt1 | contig 24482 bp, 14 predicted proteins | sample saktaG_14_FD_190137 | JGI IMG/M metagenome (GOLD analysis project Ga0268284, IMG submission 190137) | Saline water microbial communities from Sakinaw Lake, British Columbia, Canada - sak_2013_06_06_40m | ecosystem: Environmental > Aquatic > Non-marine Saline and Alkaline > Saline ...
CCTCGATCCAGATGCCGGGGCGCGTGGCACCGAGCACACTGTTGCCGGACGAGTGCCAGACGGTCGGCTGCGCGGTGTCGCCATACAAGGCAATGCCGGCATAGAAGCCATAGCCCGGTGCGGTGCTGGTAACGACATTGTCGACAAACGTGATCACCCCGCCGCGCATCGCGACGCTGTCGCCCTGCGGGCGTGTCACGACAGTATTGGTCATCAACACGGCCGCCCCTTCGGCGTAGAGAACAGCATTGGAAGTCAGTGGCGGCGGAAGCTGATTGCCGCCGCCGTTGTCGAGCCGGCATGCCGAGAGCCTGCACGTGCTGCCGGGCAATGCGTAAATCTGTCCCCATTTCTGATTGCTGTCTGCGCCGGTGAACAACGTACCCGCTGCCTGTAGTGTACCGGCCACAGTGAGCGCGGCGGTGACCGTGCTGAAGCGCACGGTCGATGCCGGCGCAAACTGAAGAGTCACCCCCGGGGCGACAAGCACCACGCCGTTGACGATGTGCTCACCGGCCGGCAGGGATGTGTCGACGGTAATGGTGCCCGACAAGGTGTCTGACCGGAGCAGCACGGCATGCAACAAGAATACGAGCGCAAGTGAAAAAGCAACGCGGTGACACATATTGCCTCCTTGTTAAAAGGAAAGTATCGCAGCTAACAAGGAAAGTCTATCACTTTGGCGACCGCTTGTCAAGGCGTGGCCAGTGGCCTGTTGCAAGCAAATAGAAATGACAGGGTTTACGTTATTTAGAAATGACAGGGTTCACCGTTATTCGCGTGCGGAAGATTCGTGAGCGTAGCGAGCAAATCTTCCGCACGCGGCGCCGCTTTTTCCTTCGCTGGGCAATGACGCCACGGATGGTCTGCAGCAGGCTTCCACCGTGCGACTCGCCCTGGCGCCGTCAGCGTCTTCATGCGCCTGCCTCCATTCATCCTGGGCCGTTCCAAATCAGTTATGTCTTTCACTGCCAGCGGCGCTCCCTTGCACAGGAAGCGCATCCTGCCGTCCAGTTGCGCTTCGACCGTTACCGCCAGTTTCGGTCTGACCCGCACAGGCTGGTGCTTGCTGATCTGATAGCGCTTGTTCTTGTACCGCACGGTGTAGTCATTTTGTACCACGCGCTGCTCGCGGATGCTGAATACTTCCGCCAGCCGTGCCTCTGACGGCGCGGCACGGTGCGCATCGGCCGCTTCCAACGCCACCACCGCGAACCGTTCGTTGTGCGCCGCGCAGTACTCTTCATCCAGGTACCGATTCGCCGCCACCGGCGTGCGAATGCCGCGCAGACGCAGTTCCTTCACCAGCCGGTCCTGCAGCGTCTTGAACAACCGCTCGACACGCCCTTTCGCTTGCGGGCTCCCGGCCAGGATCATGTGGATCCCCAGTTCTTCCATGGCCCGGTCAAACTGGGTCTGCGGCTGGACGTCCCGTAATTGTTCCTCCACCGTCGCTTGCCGGTTCACCGCGTAGATCGAATCATGGTCCGCGTACATGCTCTCCGGCAGACCGTGCCGCCGCGCATACTCCCACGTCGCCCGCATCAATGCCGCGGTCGTTTCTCCTTCCACAAACACGGCATACTCAAGCCGGCTGCTCGCATCGTCTATATATGCCAATAGCACTGCCTTGTCGTACCGGCCCTCAAACCAGTCATGGTAGCTCCCATCCACTTGCAGCATCTGACCGCGCCGTGCGCGCCGCTCCCGCCATGCACGATGTCGCTTCCCCGCCCGCCCTGCCTTCCATAACCCCCTTTCAATCATGATCAATCGCACGGTCCCTCCCGACACGACTATGCCATGCCGTTCCGCCAGCTTCTCCGCTGCCAGCGTCGGCCCGAAATCCGCGTAGTGCCTCTCTACCAGCTCCGCTATCTCTGCCCTCTTTTCCGCTTCCATCCCATGGTTCGACAGCCTTCCACACAGCCCATGCTGTACTCCCCGCGCCCCAACCGCCCTCACGCGTGCGACGATCCGCGCCATCTGCCGCTCCTTCACTCCCACCAATGCGCTCGCCCGTCTTACCGTCATTCGACCTTCCGTCACTTCCATTCCATACCGGTACCGCTTTCTGTCGCGCTCAGTCATGATGAGTACTCCTTCCATGCTGTGCTCCGTTGCTCGTGTTTATGGGAGCCATTATACGTTCCTCACCATGTCATTTCTATTAATCATAACCCTGTCATTTTAACATTATTTTGACAGGCATGGCCAGTGGCCTATGGCGGGTGACGACCAGATAGAAGAGCCCGGCCGTTACGAGGACGAGCCAGATTGTATAAAAGACGGTGAGATTCTTGGCGATGTTGATGGCCAGCGATGTGCCCGGTCCAATGGGTATGACGGTCGCGTTCTGCACACAAATGGTGCCGTTCGTTTCCATGCACAAGAGCCGGACGCAGGAGCGTACCTGATTGGTATCGACGACAAATGCGTTTCGATACGTGCGCGGGCGCGTCGTGACATGTTTGTAAAGTTCGGCAGTGGCAAAATCCCACTGAGCATTCATACAATCAAACAAGAGAGCGGGCGCGGCATTCGTTTCCTTGCGCCATGCAGTGATGGTCATGCCATACACACAATTGCTGTAAAACGCAGCGGCAAGGGCATGGGCCTGTTCCGGTCGGACTTCCATGACCGCATTCGTGGACACGGCAAAGGTGTAACTGGGCAGATCGGTGCGCCGCGCTGTGGTATAGACACGCAGCCCCTGCTCCGGTATGCCGACGGTGAACGCAATACAGGCCAGCAGCACACCGGTGTAACACGCGAACGCTTCAAGCCAGCGGGCAAGCGTCTGCCAACAGCGACTGCCGGCGGTGGCGCGGGTGCTCGTGCCGGCCGACGTCATGCGCTGCCGCAGGCGCGGCACGGCCACCAAGAGGGAGAGCGCGACAAGGGCGATGCCACCGCCGTACACAAACGCAGTCGAATGATAAAAGAAAACCACTGTGTGCGTGCCCTCGGGCACGAGGACAGCACGGAGCATGCCGTCGGCGCGCGCGATCGGCACGCGGGTGCCATCCAGCGTTGCGCGCCAGTCCGAATACCAGAAATCGCCGAGAACCAGGAGCATGGGCGCACTGGTGGCGACGCGCACGGTCACTTTGTTGGGTGTATAGTCGGTAATGGCGCACGATCCGGTGGCGTCCGGGCTCAACTCTTCAGGCCAGGAAGCCAGTGCGGGGTCATCCACCACTACCGCAATGGTCGCGGGCGTGGGCCAGGCAATGTTGGTGGCGCACATGGCTTCTGCGATGGAGGCGAGGTTGGGAAAGACCAACGCGCTGGTGGTGAGGAACACGCGACCAAGGCACTGGGTTGCCTCAAATCCATGGTTGCCTGTGACCAGGGATGTCGGTGTGCAGAAATAGTCGTCGCGATAGTCGGCATAGCGCACATCGGCATGGCTGAAAAACCGGGCGGCATGAAAAAACCGGGGGCTGTTAATGATGCCCGCGTCGCGCACGCCGGCGAACACGTTCCAGTCCAGCAGCGGAAACGTGGCGTATTGCGCGACAAAAGGATTCTGGGAGACCACTTGAAAGGTGTTGACCGACATGCCTGCGGCGGGAACGCGCATGGATGTCTGGGAATATGAGATGACCCTCCCGCGCGTGGTGCCCTTGGGTGGGCGCAGTGCGACCGCCTGGGTTAATGCCGCGTACGACAATTCGCTGGCGGGGACAAACTGGCGCGCCACGGCACGCATGTCCACACCCCACAGCAGAAGCACGCACAGTGGCAGCCATACCCGAAACGGGCGCCAAATGGCCAACGCCAGCAGTGCAACGGTCGCGACCATGAATATGAGCGGGATGTAGACATTCGGCAATGTCAGGCGTATATGCGTGGTCCACTCCGGGAAAATCAGCAGTTGATTCCATTGTTCGGCATGTGCCGTGAGAAAAATGACCACGGCGACCAACAGCAGACTCGTCACACATGCGATCACCTGCCGCGCCCAGCCTTCACGCAGGGTCAGTTGGTGCAGTGTCATGCCTGCGGCGACGGCGACCGCGAAGGCAATCTGACATGTGCCACGATCTGCGTGGCGAAAACTGCCCAGTAAAGGAACATGAAATGCGAGCAGATGCACGGGCGTATATTCACCCAGTGAAAAAGCCAGCTGCAGCAACGCGGACACCCAAAAGAAGACGACCAGGCGACGTGCTGCACCACGACAGAGCACGGGCGCGATCACGCCCAAGAGCAGGGGAGAACTGCCCATATACAGCGCGATCGTCCGGTACAGATTGACGTGTTCAGTGAGTCTGGCAAACGCATACACCGGTGCGCCCCAACCATGTCCTTCAATATAGGGGTAGATAAAGCCCAGCAGTTCAGATGGGGTGAACTGCCCCGAGCGAGCAAACCCGAGATCAAACGACGAGCGCAAGGATTGCGCGACCATGCTGGCGCTTAACAGCAACTGTGGGGCGGCGAGCGCGAAGCCACACCCGACTCCCCCACAAACCAGCGCCATGCATGCCAGCCTGTGCCGGTGCAGCGCCCATAGTCTCCATAGCGTATATGCGGCAGCATATACACCTGAATACACACACACTTCAACATGCCCGTCGATAATTTGCAGCCAGACAATCAGGCTGAGCGCCACGACATAGCGCCACTGCCGCGTCTGGCACAGGCGCTCCAAAGCCCAGAACAACCAGGGCAAATACATGGCGGCAAAGACGACGGTCACGATCTCTTTCTGCGAAATCATCGGACCGGAGAGCATATACACGGCGCCCGCCACCAAGGCCGGCATGGTGCGCACGCGCCATGCGCGCAAGAAGAGCCAGACCCCCACGCCCGCCAGCGCATAATGCAGCCCCATCATGATGTTGAACATCACCCCGGCGTTGCCGAGCATGAAGAGCAGGTTGAACGGGCTCAACGCGCCGCTCTGAATGTCCGCCAGCAAGGGCACACCCAGCATCTGGGCGGGATCCCAGAACGGCAGTTGCTGGTAGGCATGCAGTGCATACGCGCCAAACATGCGGTACGGCAGAAACTGATAGATCGTATCGTAATTAGCCGCCACACCCTGCCGCAGACCTTCCCAGAAGAAAACACAAAACAGCACGGCGTAGACAGCAAGCACCATCAGCACCGGCACCAAGGTGGAGCCCTTTATGAAACGCTGGAAAAGCCGCATGGGTTGCACGATGTTAAGGTGACGTGCTGTGTTCGAGTCGCACATAATCCACCTGCACTTCGCTCTGGCAGTAGGAGACCACCCGCAGCAAGACGGACTGGGGTGCTCTGGCCGAATTAAAGGTTTTCGAGAACGTTTGCCACTCGTCCAGCAGCTCGCGCGCGGGAATGTTCAATTCCTGCTCATCCCGGTCGTAGGTGTTCATGGCAAACAAATCCACAAACAGGAAACCGCGATCGGACGCGCCAACTCTGCGGACGCGCAGCGAGAGACGATACGAACAGTCCTGCGCGACATCGTTGAGCACACGGCACGCGCTTTCATAGGCTGCGCCGGCCGGGCGCAGCACCAGGACGCCATTCGAGATGGCGGCGCCGGCGGAGAGCACCCATGTCGAGGTCGCGGCCTGCTCGAACGTCTCAACAATGGTGTCCGGCGTAATCTGCTCGTCCGGCAATGGCGCGATCTTGCTGTCGTCGAACAGCTGCACACTGACGGGGTTGTCCGCAAAGAGTCGGTCAAGCAGACGCTCGGCCGCCTGCATAATGACGACCTGTGGTTTCTCACGCAGGATAATGTTGGGATGCAGGGCATAATCCCAGACATACGTGCTGCGCGCGAAATAATCGGACAAGAAGGGCTCGAGTGCGTCGCAGAATGAATCGCGAAAGAACACTGCGCGCGGCGCATTGGTCAAGGCCGTGACGCGGGTGAACGGTGTGCGCGTACTGGGATTGACCGCGACCGTGCCGGGTGCGGCGTGTGCAGCGGGCCCGCCGCGGCGCGCCGCACGCACCTCGCGGCCAGGAAAGACATCGTACATGCCCAGCATGCCGGCCAACTCGCCGGCATAGCCTTGCACGGGTGTGATGGTGTAGTCCGCCATGTCACACACCGGCATGGCAGGGAAGTCCTGCCGGAGACGCGTCACGATCGCGCGACAGGCGACCAGCGCGCCATATTCAGTCCAGTGCGTGTCGGTGGGGCGATAGATTTCATACTGGCGTTTGGCCGCGCGCAGCGCGGGCCGCAGATCAATCACGCGGACGTACGCGTTGCTCTGCAGCGCGACATACACTTGATCCATGCGCGACTGCGGGCCGACCGGGCGGATCGTGTACGGCAGGTACTCCTTATACAGCGTGTGCTTGTTCGGCGCAATGACCAGATAGAACGCGCTGCCGTGCGCCTGCAACCAACGACCGCGCTCGGTCATCACCGCCACGATCCTGGCAAGTTGATTGGACGAATACGGTTGGGCGTTGCGCGCGTCGGCCAGGACGCTATCGCCGGTGAAGAACAGCCAGCCGTACCGGCCAATGAGCACCTTCGCCACCAGACTGCCTGGCAGCCAGCGCGCGTGCAGCAGACCGTAGCCGCGCACCAACTGATTGCGATAGGGGAAGTGGTCGTTAAAAAAGGCCTCGTACTGCGCCGGCAACGCGCGCAGCGCCGCCGGTGACCACGACCAGTGCGGCAGCGGCGCCAGCGTGCGTTGCTCGCGCAACGCCAGCGCCGGCGTATAGCCCGCCCACCAACACGCCAACGGCAGCGTGATGGCGCTCACAAACGCGACGGTCTGCAGCAGATCAAACGGGGTGTGTAGCCAGCGCCGTTCCATGCCAGATCAGAAGCGAAAATAGATGAAAGGATTGTAGGTGCCGCTGGCCAGCGCCATGGCGCACCACGCAAACAGCACTGCCAAGTAGGCCGTGCTGAGGCACGCCAAACCCGCATCGCCCAGGGCGTTGGCAAAGCCCGGCCGGCGCCAGCTTGCCAGGAGCCTTTGTGCGGCAGGCAGCACCGGCATGGAGCCCAGCGCGCCGCAGCCCAGCGCCGCCAGCACATCCGGCGTCATATAGTAACGTGCCTGGGTCAATCCGTGCGTGGCGGCGCCGCCACCAAAAAGGACGGACACAAACGCGCCAGCATAGCTCAAGGTCGTGGCGCGAAACAAACACCAGCCGATCAGCACAACCAGCAGGACATAGCAGTGGCGCAGGGGCGCCCACAAGGCATCCAGCACGCGGCCAACACGCGTGCGTTCAATGACGAGGAACACGCCGTGATACAGGCCCCAGACCACGAACGTCCAGCTTGCGCCATGCCACAAGCCGCACAGAAAAAAAACGATCAGCAGATTGAGATAGGTGCGGGCCGCACCGCGCTGGTTACCGCCGAGGGGGATGTAGAGGTAGTCGCGAAACCAGGTCGACAGCGAAATGTGCCAGCGCCGCCAGAATTCCCGGATCGAGCTGGCGATATAGGGATACTGGAAATTTTCGAGAAAGGTGAAACCGAACATGTGCCCCAAGCCGATCGCCATGTCGGAATAGCCCGAGAAATCGAAATAAATCTGCAACGCGTAACAGAGCAGGCCGAGCCAGCTCTCACCCCAGGCCAGCGCCACCACGGGTGTGGCAAAGACCTGGTCCGCCACGCCGGCCAGCGTGTTGGCGATGATTACTTTCTTGGCCAAACCGATAATGAAGCGCTGCACACCGCCGGCCACGCTGGGCAACGTGACGCGGCGATACACGATTTGCCGGGCGATGTCATGATAGCGCACAATCGGCCCGGCAATCAACTGTGGAAACAGGGCGATGTAGAGCGCGATATGCAGTGGATTGCGCTGCACCGGTGTTTCGCGGCGATAGACATCAATGACATACGACATGGCCTGAAACGTAAAGAACGAAATGCCGATCGGCAGGGGAATGTGCACCCATGGCATGCTGTGCAGGCCGCATGAATGCAGCACGCCATTGAGGTTGTCGATGACGAAGTTTGCATACTTGCAGACGACCAGCACTGCGACGTTAAACACGACCGCGCCGGTCAGCGCCACCTGGCGAGCGCGTGCGCTCTGCGCGCGGCCCAACCACAACCCAAAGGCATAATTGCAGACAATCGAGGCCAGCATGACCAGCATGAAGACTGGTTCGCCCCAGGCGTAGAACAGCAAGCTGAACAGCAGCAGAATGAGATTTGAGAGCAATGCGCTGACGGGCCGGATGAGGTAGTACGCCACCAGCACAAGTGGGAGAAAAAGGAACAGGAAAATGGGGGAGCTAAAAACCATGGCAGACGACTATAGCAAAGGTTTCCCGTAGCGTCAAGCATGGAGCAGATTCCGGATGTCGCGCTGCGGCATGTGGCACCGGGTTCCCGGTTGCACACACGACGGCCACGCCGCGGCGGGATCGCCACACGATACCCGTGCCACGCGTGCAGGCAGCACTCACAAGCTCGTTGGGCATAATGACCGGCAAGCCTAATCTTGCGGTGTTGTTACGCCGGGGTGGGGCGGACCGTTGGTGCGAATGATGTTCGGCGCGCCGTTCATCATGAACTGCAAGTACACATGCCATGGCGCGACGCGATAGGCGTGCCAGCCCTGGAGCGCCAGAGCGGGGATGTCATTGTCGCGCAGCAGCAGCGTCGTGCGTTGGAGCAAGGCTCGCGGGGGCGTATTGCTGACGAGCCACTGTTGCCCGTGTGCGCCGGAGAACTTGACCATGATCCGCGGGTGCGCCAGCACTTTGTCCAACATAATTTCGCTCAGCGGGTCGCCGTCAAAGGTGGATGCAACCAGATGATGCGGATCAAACGCGCTCAGCACATAGGCATCCCAAAAGTTCGCGATCAGCGGCACGACCCCGCCGTACTGCGGCGCATAGCGCAAGAGCTCCTGCGCCCGGCGGTATTCCTCGGACACGACCCGTGGGCGCACGCGCAGGCTGCCATAGCTCGCCACCAGACCCAGGCACAGCGCCGCGCATACCACGGTGCGCAGGCGCAGCGTGTCAATCAGCACTTGCGCACAGAAGCTGATCGCGCAGCAATAGAGCAGCAGGGCGGGGATCAGATAGCGGATGGGGTACGGATTGATCTGCACCCATTTATTGGCGGCGAGCAGGACCAGATAGACACTGGCGCTGACGCTTAGCAGACAGGCCGCGCGCCATTCCGGCAGGGGCATGCACCGAGTCGGGCGCGTCATCAGCCAGCCACGTGTCCACCACCACCGCAGCAGACAGGGCAGTGGGATGATGGCGCCGATCAGCACCACCGCCAACTCAGTCAGATTGTCATGCCAGAGCAAGGCCAGATACGTCCGCATGGTCGGCAGCCAGGCCGACCACTCGGTATGCAAGGGCGATTGCGCGCGCTGGTGAACAGCATGATCATACCATTCACGCAGCCAGCACGTCGCGCCGAACACCAGCAGCAAGACGGCGCCGACCCAGAGCCATTGCTTCCAGAACCGGCGCACATACGAGATATATATGATCAGTAAAACGCCATACCACACGCCCAGGATGACAATATTCCCCGGACTTTGGATCATGGCCGCCACACCGCATGCAGCCACGACAACCAGCCAGCGCCACCAGTGCCGCGGCGCATCCACCAGTTTCATCAAGGCCGCGAAGGCGGCCATCACCAGCAGCGTGGGAGCGGGTCCCACCGTGTAAATCCAAAAACCAAACGATGCGGGTTGTTCCGCAAAAGGCCGGCATTTGACGCACCAGATGAGAACCACCGGCGCAAGAAGCAGGAAGGTGCGCGTGCGCCGCCCAAGCCATGCAACCCCGATAAACAGGCAGAGCGCCGTTTGCACGCGCAGCGCCGTGAGATGCGAAACATAGCGCTTCAGATCGCACCACTCCAGCAACACCTGCGGCACAAAGATGAACAGCGCACCCGACCGATCCGTCCACCACTTGACCAGACCGTCGCGCCACCAGCGGTGATACGCGACTTCGAGCACGTTCCACCCCATGTCCGAATTAACAAAGGCGCGCTGCGGATGATAGTAGCAGGTAAAGCTGGCAACCACGACAACCAGGAGCACACCTCCCAACAGGTGCAGCCACCATGGATCGCGTACGTGCGGGTCCCGCGGACACAGCGGCGACGACGGCGCCAGGCGGATGCGCCACGCCGTGAGCACGACAGCCACGACGCCCAGCAACGTCAGCGTGACTCTGACGCGATGCCGCGCGGCACAGCTCAGTGCGCGGCGCCAGCGTGGCACGGCCCGCAGGGATAAGTTGACCTGGACGGTGCCATCCATCACATTATGGCTGATGCACACCGTTAGCGACGTGCTCAGGGACGGGATGGCAATGGTTTTGCATATGTTGACGTTGCTGAGCGCGGCGCTGGCGGCCAGACACACGGTGTTGTCGGGCGACGGGGGAGCTTGTCCGTGCGCGACACTCACCACGATGATGCTGTTGCTGAGCGCGGCGGTATTCGAGACCGCATCCAACCGCGCGATGCCTTCCAGCTCAAAGAGTGGGTAGCGTGACAGCACCACGTCCGTTGCGGCAACGCAGGCGGTGCGCCCGTTGTCGGCGTAGAATTCTATCTCCCAGGTGGCGTCTGCCAGCAGATCGGGGTTGAGCAGCATGCCGGCCCGGTGTCCCAGCGCGGCGCCGAACCACGCGCCGGCCAGGAGCGCCCCCACCACACTCAGGCAACCAATCCAGACAAGCAGGCGCACACGCGGCATGCTCATTGCTGCGCCTGGGTGTGCGGTTGAACACCGGCGACGATCTGCCGCGCGATATCCGGCACATGCGGTTCGAGACCCAGCCAGAGCGGCAGGCGCAGCAGGCCATCCGCAGCCATGGCTGTGACGCGCAGCTCGCCGGCGACGCGCCCATAGCGTCTGCCCGCCGGTGATGCATGCAGTGGCACATAATGAAACACGGCCGCGATGTTGTGGGCGTGCAGGTGTGCGATCAACTGCGTGCGTTCCTGGACGCCGCTGAGGACGACATAAAACATGTGGGCATTGTGCTGGCACGCCGCGGGAATCACCGGGCGGCGCAGTGCGCGGCACGACTCACAGGGCGCGAGCGCGTCATAATACGCACGCCAGATTGCGGTGCGGCGCGCCGTCAATTCCTCGGCGCATTCCAGTTGGGCCCATAAGAAGGCGGCAATAAGTTCGCCCGGGAGATAGGAGGAGCCAAGGTCCACCCAGGTATACTTATCCACCTCGCCACGAAAGAACTTGCTGCGGTTGGTGCCTTTTTCGCGGATGATCTCAGCGCGCTCGATGAAGCGCGCGTCGTTGATCAACAAGGCCCCGCCTTCGCCGGAAATGACGTTTTTGGTTTCGTGAAAACTGAGGCAGCCGAGATGGCCGATCGAGCCGAGCGCGCGGCCCTTGTAGGCCGCCATGATGCCTTGGGCGGCATCCTCAATCACCAACAAATGATAGGCGTTCGCAATCGCCATGATGGTGTCCATTTCACAGGCCACCCCGGCATAGTGCACCGGCACAATCGCCTTGGTGCGCGGCGTGATGGCCGCTTCAAGCAAGGTTTCGTCAATGTTGAACGTATCCGGCCGCACATCCACAAAGACGGGCACGCCGCCGCGCAGCACAAAGGCATTCGCCGTCGAAACAAAGGTGTAGGACGGCATGATAATCTCATCACCGGGTTGAATATCGGCGAGGAGCGCGGCCATTTCCAGTGCGGCGGTGCAAGAATGAGTCAGCAGTGCTTTCGTGCAACCGGTCCGTTGCTCCAGCCAGGCATTGCACTGCCGGGTGAAGTGCCCGTCGCCGGCCAGCCGGCCGGCGTCGTGCGCACGTTGAATGTACGTCAACTCGCGGCCGGTCAGATACGGTTTGTTGAAGGGGATGCGTGGCATGGGCCCGGTCATGGTTGCAGCAGGGGTGTTGCAGTGATGATGGTGGTATGCGTGGGGGTCAGCCACGGCACCCGCACATGACGCGCCACCCGCATGATGCCATCGTTGAGCATGGTAAGGCGGCGGCAGCGATTGGCAGCCAACATGCGTTGCTCACGCGTGCCGCGAAAGCAAAGATACGCGAGTAGTGGCAGCAGGGTGTGTTCATACCAGAAAAAGAGGGGATAGGCGAAGCGATGCTGATCACAGACGCGCAAGCCGCACTGGTACAGCAGCCGGGCATAATCGGCCGTGGTGCGGCGCGTCCATGTGCGGCCGGTGCGCCGCCACCACGCGGTTGCTTCACACAGCACCACCATGCCGGTCGGAGCGAGATGTGCGCGCATATCGCGCAACGCGTTCGCCAGCAGTGTCTCGTCCGTGATGTGTGCCAACACCGCCACGCAATAGACCAGATCGAACGAACCAGAAAAGGGAATGCAGCCAGGCGTCATTACGGCGAGGGTTGCCTGCGCGGAACAGCGTTGCGCCGCGCGCGTGATGAAACCGCGACTGATGTCGCAGCCGAAGTATGCAGCGGCATGGCGTTGCGCAAGGTAGTGCAGGTACACACCGTCGCCACAACCATAGTCAAGCACACGCGCGGGTGCCGGCCGGCTGGCAAGCACACGGGCAAGGTGCTGCAACACTTCGGTGCGTCGTACATAGTAGTACGAGATGGGTGTCATCGTGTAGAAGCACTCGCCGCGATAGTCGAAGACCCATGTACTGCGGTCATCCCAATACTGTTGGGTATCGTTGCCGGTCATTTCAATAGTGCAGATTGCGCACGAGCAAGTCGCGAGCGTGAACATCGATCACCGCGCAACGGGCTTCGACGGCGCGGTCGGCGGCGCGCAGGTGCTCCAGTGACGCGTGCCGCAGGAGATATGCCGCGACGCGGTCGCCGCCGTGCGCCCAGCCGTGGACCGTGTCGCCGGGCAGGCGGTACGGGGCATACGCCGTGAGCTGCCCGGCCGCCAGCAACGCGTCAAAGCCGCGCAACTCGCGGATGACGCCCGCCGTGCAATAGACATACTGCACGGTCACCAGGTCAGCCGGCGCGGCGGGAACAACCTGCACCTCTTCGTGCAACAACAGTGCGACAAAGGCGCGCACGACGTCAATGCCGGTGACGGTCTGGATGAACAACGGTTTGGAACCGCCGGCCAAGCGCGCGCTCAGTTCAATGACCGCTATCTCGTCGCCGTGCACCAACAGTTGCGCGAACAACGGCGTGTTGTTCAGTTGGAATGCCGTGGCGAGCTGCTGCAGGATGTGCTGCACGCGTGGGTGCAGCGCGGGCGCCATGCGCGACGGATACTGGCTGCGGGCCGCCAAGGCCGTCTTGCCGGGCTGCTGCACTTTGTAATTGTCGGAACACATCAGCACGTGCGCGCGACCCTTCAGCACGAAGGCGTCAACCGACACTTCGTAGCCCTCAAGATACTCTTCGATGATGACGCGGTCACAGCGACTGAATGTCCGCGCAGTCGCCACCGCGGCAGCAAGCTCGTGGGACGCGCGCACCGTCTGCACGCCGCGCGAACCGCTGCTGTCGGCCGGCTTGACAATGCGCGGCCAGGCCAGCGCCGCGCTGGTCAGGCCCGGATCGTCGGCCGAGGTTACGACACAATGGCGCGCGCTCGGAATGGCGTGCGCAGCCAGGGTCGCCTTCATGTGCGCCTTGTTGGTCAATGCCAGCGCCGTCTGATAGGGCACCGGCGAGGGCAGACCAAGCTGCGCGGACACATCGGCAGCCACGAGCAGCGGTTGATCGGTGCAGATCGTGGTGACCAGGTCAGCGTGCTGGTCGCGTGCCAGCGCGAGCGCCGCGTCGCAGTCATAACAGCTGGTCTGACAATGCAGCGTGGCGAAGCGCTTGGCGGGCGGATTCGGATAGTAATCCATGATCAGCGTGCGCCAGCCACGCCGCGCAAACTCCTGCACCAGCAGGGCCTGATCCGCGCCGCCGCCGAGAATGAGCACCGTGCCTGCTGAGGCGCGCCTAGCCATGCAGCACCTGGGGCGCGGGTGGCGTGATGCTTGCCGCGATGCCGGCACAGTAGTGCGCGCGCTCAGTGGCGCTCACCGGCCGGTCCTGTTCGTTCACCACCGCCACGCCGCCGTTGACCAGGCGCGTGCGCCAGGCGCAGGCATGGCGGAACTCGGCGCGGCACTCCCATAGGTAGGGCACCGGCAGGAATCCGGCGGCGAAGATGTGATAGAGCCCGCGCGGGGAATACGGATCCGCAATATGGCGCTCGATCGCCGCAAGCAGAATGTGGGCCTCCTGGTACAACTGGCTGGTGCGCTGTTGCACGTCCAGATCGCGACCCATGTGCGGCACGTCGCCGTGCGCGCGCAACTGGCGATACTGCGCCAGCGCGGCGCGGGTGATCTGAATGCTTTCATCAATGACCGGCGGGTCCGCCAAATGGGCCGCCTCGGAATAGCCGACGACATGAATGAGTGCGGGACTGGCGCCGTTGTCTGGTTCGATGTCGTCCATCAAGGCGGTGACGGCCGCCAATTGCACTTTGGCCTTGGCCAGATCGGTCGAGAAATAATCCAGGCCTGCGCGCGGTTGCAGGATGACGCGGAAGCGCGCATCCTCGAGCTCGCGCACGATGCGCAACGTGGCCCGCGCCTTGGCCAGGTCTTGGATGCCGCAGGTGCTCTTCGGCGTGTTCAGCATGATTTGCAGAACGAGATCCCGAATGCCAAGCCGTTTCGCCGTGCGCGCCGCCAGCGCCGCGGAAACCACATACGTGACATCGTCGGCGCCGCGAAAGGCAAAGTGATGCGGCACGTTGGGCTCGAACGGCGTGCCGCGTGCGGCCATAGCGCGCAGAGCCTCGCAATGCTGGCACAAATTGGTGTACACATCATTGGGGCCGCGGCCGTCAATCTGGCTGAACCACCAGAACGACAGGGCGTGCCAGGCGATATGGAGTGTTTCCTCGTGCATGCGCGCCAGCGCCGGGATATTGCGTGTGCCGGCATAGGTGCGCACGAGCATCGGACGCGCGGCCTCCCAAATCTGGCGATATTCATCCGGTGCGTTAACCGGCACGCCGCCGCCATTGGGCAGGCCGCCCCATTCTTCGCCAAAGCGCGCTTGGGTCAGCTGCGAGGTGCCAATCGAGACGATGTCCAAATGGCCGGTGCGCGCCAGCGCGTGGAGCCAGGCGCAGAACTCCCGCAAAGCCTCGGCGCGGTTCGGGCGATAGGGGCCGACATGCGCGCGCATGAGCGGTGTCAGGGCATGTGTCTGGCTGTGCGCGAGGCGTCGTTGCAGGGTATCCGTGCGGGTGCCATATTCGGCGTACCCACTGCGATCAACGGGTGCCAGTGCGGTATATGCCGCGGACGCAAGCACCTGTCGGCCCAGCGCCAGGCGTAGTTCATCATACGCCGCATGCTGCTGCGTGGCGCGTGGTATGCGCGTGTCCGGCACGCCCAACGCGCGCAACGTCTCCACTGCTGTTTCATCGCCGGCGAAGGTGGGGATGGCGCCGTGAAACGCGTGCGCAATCAAGGCGCACGCCGCCGGTAAGCCCGCAAAGTACAAGGCCCGCAGTCGGCCGCCCTGCGCGGTAAACACACGCGCGCTAACGAGCTGCGCGTACAGGCGGGCCATGAGTTCCTGCGCATCGGCGGGCTCCAAGCGGTAACTGCAGCCCAGGCGCGTAATGGTGTTGGCGTGCAGCCAGGCCAGCAGATAGGCGCGCTGATCCGGTTGCTCCAGCGCGTCCAGGGCGTGGCCCAGCGCTGCATCGCCCAGCACCACGGCATAGCCACACTCGCGCAGCAAGTCGGCAACAGAATTGAGGCCAAGCGTGTGCGCATCGACGGCCGGCTTGATCAGGCCGAACACCTCGTGTGGCTCCAATGGCGGTGGTTTCATCGCGCGGCCGGCGTCACAAGGAGCGTAAGAGTTGATCGACCGACCGTGCGCTGACGCCCATCTGCGCCAGCGTGCGCTGCCCACGCAGCAGGTCGTCACCCAGCAGCGCCTCAGAGATGGCCAGGAGCGCATGCATACAGGGCGTGGCCACACGGGCCAGTCGCGCGAACTCGGTCATCGGCAGGATGCCGGCGGGAATATCTTCGAGCAGCATGCGCGAGCGCAACGTGGTCGGCGCAAGGATGCGGGCATAGGCGGGATTGTTGCGCATGCGGCTGCACAGATCATCGCCGGCAATGCCGCGATAGGCGTGGGCAATCCAGTCAGCGGCGCTGCGCAACTGTAAGCCATAGGCCGCGCCGATGGCGCAACGCTCGGCATCGAGCGTGGTGATCAAACGCGCGACGGCCGGGGTCATGTCCTCATACATATGGAAGCTGACGCCACGTTCAATCGCCGCGGCATTGCACACGACAATGGCCGGATGAAAGATGGCGCCAATGTTTTCCAGACTGGTCGCCACAACGTGCGGCGCAGGCTGGAAGCACGGGTAGAGCGGGGCCACGTGGGCCAGCACGTGGACGGTGTCCGCCGCCGGCAGGGCCGCCAAAAGGACATGGTCCTTGACACCAATAATGGTGACGCAGCCGGGTGTTTCAATGCGGCATGCATAGACCAGGCTCTGCGCTTCCGCGACGTAGACCTGCGCACGCACACGGCACTGGCGCAGCACGTGGCGCACTTCCAGCGCGCCGCCGGTGCGCCCGGGATTGAGCACGACCACATGGCCGTCGCGCAAATGCGGCGCCATGGCCCGCGCCACGTCGCCATGCGCATCGGCCGTGGTCACCACCATGATGATGTCCGCGCCGTCCAGCGCGGCAGCCAGCGAATCCGTCACCATGGCAAGCCGACCAACACCCGTTACTGCGCCGGTCAACTGGATGGTCTTGCTGGCGCAGACATGCGGCAGCCGGTCAGGATGCCGCGCATACAGCCGCACAGCATGGCCTTGCATGGCCAGATGGCCGGCCATGGCCTGCCCGCCGTTGCCCGCGCCAATGACGGCGATGGTGCGCTTAGTCATGTGGATCACCATGCGGCACGGGATGTGGCGCCGGCCTGCCCATGTGCACAATGAAGGGAATGCCCAGCAGCGCACTCACCACCATGATGGCGAATTGCGCCAGGGACAGCGCGGTTGCCGCATCGGCGGAGACACCATACATGCCCAGTAAATAGACATACGACAATTCGCGCACACCCACACCCGCAAGCGACAGCGGCAGCGTGGTGATCAACCACACCAGCGCCGTCACACTGCATGCCGTCAGAAATGAAATCGCGATGTTGAGGTGGCGCGCCAGCAAATACACGATGACAAACCACAGCAGATGAATGGGAATGCATAACAGCAGGGCAGATAGTACGCGCACGCGCTTGCCGCTGATAGCCACCACCGCCGCATGCGCTGCCGCGACGGCGGCGACGCACCGCGGCGCCAGCCGCCCGGCATGGGATGCCCACGCGCAGAGCACACGGCGGGTTGCGTCGCGGCGCACCAGCGCGAGCGCGCAGGCCAGCGCTGCCAGTGCCGCTGCGACTGCCGCGAGCAACACTGTTTTGTGCGGCACCTGCGGGCTTGCCAGAATGGCTGCCACCGCCAGCAGCATGATCGAGGTCAGGCCCACCACCCGATCCACGACTATCGAGACCATGAGTGCGGCGCGCTCCTGGCGCACTTCGTCCAACACCAAGGCGGCGCGCACCAGGTCACCGCCCAGCGCGCCCGGCATGAGCAGCGTGAAGGTGTTGGCGACCAGTGCGTAGCGAATACAGTCGCGCGGGCGCAACGCGCAGGGGCGGCTCGGAGTGAGCAGCCACCAGCGCAGGCCGGACAAGACAATCCGCAGCAGCGCAATCAGCACGGCAGCGGCCAGCAGCCACGGCGGCACGGCGCACAACTGCCGGCCCACGCTGCGCAGATCCACCATGTGCACCAGCAGCAGCAGCGCGCCCGCCAGCACCGCGCCACGCGCCAGATAGCCTATCGCGTGCCGCCCGCGCATCAGAGCATGGCCTCGCGCACAACATACTGCGGGTTCTTTTTTGCCTCACGCAAAATGCGAATCAGGTATTCACCGATGATCCCCAGCGACAGGAACAACATGCCAAACATGAACAGCAGCAACACCATAATCGTCGTCCAGCCCTGCACGGAAATACCGCGCACAAATTTTTTGTAGACGATCCATGCCAGCAGCAGGAAGCTCATGGCGGCGGAACCAAATCCCAGATAGATGACAAAACTCAACGGCAGCGTCGAGTTGCCCAGCACATTGTCCAGAAAATCCTTGCACAAGCGTGCGAAGGTGTAGCCCGAACGTCCCTGGGCGCGCGGCGCATGGCGCACGGGCACGTTGCAAATGCGATTAGTGGTCATCAGGATTATCTGACCGATGCGTGGGCTGTCCGTGCTGAAGCGCAGCACTTGTTCGACCACGCTGCGCCGCAGAATGCGAAAACTGGTCAGGCGCAAGCGCGGGTCTTTGTTGAAAATGCGCGACGTCGCCCAGTGGATTACGGCGGTGCCGAGATTGCGAAACCAGCTATGCTGCTTGACGGTGTAGGCCCCGATGACCACGTCAACATCCGGCGCGCGGGTCAACGCGTTGATCAAGACGGGTAGCTCTTCGGGCGGATGCTGCAAATCATCGTCCATGGTGATGACCACGTCGCCCTGCGCATGGGCCAGGCCGCACAGTAACGCCGCGTGCTGCCCGAAATTGCGCGCCAGATCAATCGCCTTGATGCCTGGCTCGTGCGCATGCAATGCGCAGAGGACCTGCCAAGACTCGTCCGGTGAGGCATCATTCACCAATATCACTTCGTAGGCGGTTGTCAGCGGCTCGAGCACCGCACGCAGACGACGACACAATTCCCGCAGGGTTGCCGCACTGCGATAGACGGGTATGACGACAGAGATGTGTGGGTGACTCGCAGTCATCGTCTCCCCATGCCTACGCGGTGCACGACCGACCGCGCCACGCGTCGGCGACAATGATCGGCAACGCGCTACGGACCGGCTGCCAGTTCAGCACGCGCCGGGCTTTCGAGGCATCCGCCACCAGGCGCACGGCATCGCCGGCGCGGCGCGGGCTTGCGATGACCGTGACCGCGGCGCCGGTGACTTCCTCACACGCGCGGATGATCTCACGCACGCTGAAGCCATGCTCCGAGCCAAGATTGAAAATGTCAGACGCGCCGCCGTGGCGCAGATAGTCGAGGCCCAAAATGTGCGCGTCACTCAAATCGTTGACGTGAATGTAATCGCGAATGCAGGTGCCGTCGGGCGTCGGATAATCGGTGCCGAACACCTGCACGTGCGGCCGCCGCCCGGCGGCGACCTGCAGGACAATCGGAATCAAATGCGTTTCAGGATCGTGGCGCTCGGTCAATTGGCCGTCCGGATCGGCGCCGGCCGCGTTGAAATAGCGGAAGATGCAGTGCTGGATGCCGTAGGCCGTGTCGAAGTCCTGCAGCATGATCTCGACCATGCGCTTGCTGTGGCCATAGGGATTGAGGGGCGCGATCGGCGTGTCTTCCGTGATCGGCACTTTCTGCACATCGCCATACGTGGCGCAGGTGGATGAGAAAATGAAGCGGGCGATGCCGTGGTCACGGCAGGCGGTCAGCAACGTCAGCGTCTGGGCAACATTGTTTTCATAATACTCGGCCGGCTTCTCGACGGATTCACCGACATAGGCGAAGGCCGAAAAATGCATGACCGCGTCAATGGCATGGCTGGTGAAGACGCGGTCGAGCACGGCGCGATCGCCGATGCTGCCTTGCACGAAATGCGGCGTGAGCACGGCATCCCGGAACCCGCGCGACAAATTGTCGAGGACGACCACGTCATAGCCCTTGCCCAGCAGGCGCTTGACGCAATGACTGCCGATGTAGCCGGCGCCGCCAGTGACCAGAATCATAAGGAACCATGCGGGGGTGGTGAAGCAGGAAGTTTATAGGCAACCATGGCACAATCGCGATTGCCAAACAGGAGCTCGTTCAAGCGCGCAAAATTGCCGCTGGCATCGTGGGCCACATTGAGCTGTGCGGCGGCGGGATACGGATGCAGAAACGAGACCGCGACCCGTGTGAAGCCGGCTTCCTGCAGCCAATGTTGCAGGGTGACTGGATGCAACGGCCGGACATGGGTCGGGTCTTTGTAAAACTCGGCGGCGGCCACCGCAAGGCTGAGTATGTTGGGCATCTCGAGCAAGATGATGCCGTCCGGTCGCAACTTGGCATAAGCCAGCCGGAGCAAGCGCAGCACGTGGTCGAACGGCAAGTGCTCGACCACATGGAACGCGCTGATGGCGGCCAGGGTGGCATTGCGGGTCGCACGCAGCTCGTCAAACAAATCAGCCGTCTTGACCTGCAGCTTTTTATGGCGGGCATGCGTCACGGCCAGTTGATTGAGATCGACGCCACGGGCGTGCACGCCGTGGGCCGCCAGCAATTCCAGAAATTCACCGCGGCCACAGCCGACGTCCAAGACACAGTGCCTGGCTGACGTGGTCAGGCCGCTGAGGACGGGCAGATACCACGCCAGGCGCTCGCGCACACTGGCCTCGTCCCCGCGTTGTGCATCTTCAAAGCGTGCATAGGCGATGTCGGCCAGCGCGGTGGCGCAGGGTACGCGCGTGGCGGTCGCACTTTTTGCGGATGGCGGCGCGGCGTGTTCCAGCAAGGCGCCCAGCCCGCCTTTGATGGCATCCGTTTGCTCGCGCAACTGGTCCACCAGCGTGTGCAAATCGTGAAAGCCGCCTTCCGCGCGCTGCGCGCGGGCAATCAGGTCGGCCATCTGGGCCTGTAGCTCGCGCTGCAATTGCGCCAGCCGCGCAACCAACGCGTCGTGCCGTTGCGCCATGCCGTTGCTCACCGTCTGCAGTTGCTCGAGCGAGTGTACCAGTGCGTCCTGACGCTGAGTCGTGCCCACGTTTGCTTGTTGCGCGGCGGTCAACTGTTCGACCAGCTCACGGTGTTCGCGCGTCAGTGTCGCTGCCGTCGCGGTCACGGCGGCATACGTGGCGACCAACTCATCCTGGCGTTTGGTGATGCCGGTCATCTCGTGGGCCAGGCGTTCTGCGGTGGCCGCCTGTTGCTGGCCGACCTCCACGGCATTGGCTGTCAGGCGCTCTTGCACGGTGACCAACGCATCGTGTCGGCGGGTGACACCGGCAACGGACGCAGTCAATTGTTCCTGGGCAGCAACCATTGCCGTGTGCTGTTGGGCCACCATGCCGGCTTTGGCGGCCAGCTGTTCCTGCACGTGCACAAGACCGTCATGCCGGCGTGCCACGTCCGCCATGTCTGCCGCCAGCTGCTCCTGCACGTGGACTAGCGCATCCTGGCGCGCGCTGAAATTCGCGGCCAGTTTGTCAAGCGCGGTTTGCGTGCCGCGTGTCTGCGTTTCCAGCGTGGCGATGACGCCACCGTGATGCGCCAGCAAGGTGTGCACTTGCGTAATGGTCGCCTGTGCCGCGCGGTGTTGCTCGCTTAAATCATGCAGTTCGTGTTGCAGCGCCGTGCAGTGCGCGGCGAGGGCATCCCGGTCACTGCGCAGCACACTCAGGGAGCGGACGACATTGGCATTGAACTCATTCTGCCCGCGCAAGACATGGGCCAGGGCGCGGGCAACCAGCCGCCGCACCCAGGCGAAGCGCGCGCCGGACGGCGGCTCCGCGGCGATCCGGTGGTGCTCCTGAAGATAGTGCTGGGCGTCGTCCATGGGCTCTTCAGGGGTGGGCCAGCAGACGGCGATAGAGCGCCACCATCTGCTGGGCTATGCGCGCCGGCGTGAATTGTTTCGCCTGTTCGAGGCCGGCTTGGCGGTGCGCCTCACGCAGGTCGGCATCGGCGGCGACCCGTTCCAACAGGGCGGCCAATTCCTCCGCGTTGGTCGGGTCATTGAGATACAGGGCGGCCGCGCCGCCGACTTCAGGCAGGGAGGAGACCCGCGTGGTGATGGCCGGCGTACCGCACGCCATGGCCTCCAGCACCGGCAGGCCAAAGCCTTCATACAACGAGGGGAACACCAGGCAGGTTGCGGCGCTGTGCAAGGCTGGCAGGTCATCGTCGGGCACATAGCCGATGTGCTGGACGCGCGTGCCGGCGCGCGCAATGTCGTCGCGCAGCCGGTCATTCAGCCACCCTTTGCCGCCGGCGATGACGATCGGCAACGGCACGGCATAGTCGGCGACCGCTTTCAGCACGGTAGCCAGATTCTTGCGCGGCTCGAGGCTGGCGAGGAACAGCGCGAATTGCGGCGGCAGCTTGTAGCGTGCGCGCAGCGCGTCACGCTCGCGCGGGGTGCGCGGGTAGAAGCGGCTCTCATCATAGGTGCACGGCACGACCGCGACCTCGTCCGGCGCCACACGGAATTGCTCGATCAAATCACGGCGTGAATGCGCGGAGATGGCCACAAAGTGCGCGCCGCGGTTGATGGCGGCGGTGAAAGTACGGGTGCAAAGGTCAATGTTCTCCTGGGTGTGGAACTGCGGATGAGTCTTGAACGAGACATCATAGACCGTCACCAGCAGCGGACAGGTGACGCCCTCCGGCACCAGGTTGCCGGTGCAATGCAACAACGCCAGGTTGGGTACCGCAGTGGCGGGCGACGAGAAGGCCGGCAGCGCGCCGCGATAGAGCTGGACATGCGGCGCAACGGGCAGGGGAAAGGTGAAGCGCGTGCCATATTCAGGATGCACAAACGAGCCCAGGCCGGGCAACAGCAAGAACTGCAGGTCATCCATTGGCGCGCTCGCCAAGGCCCGCACCAGCGATTGGGTGTACCGCCCGACGCCGCTGATTTGCTCGCCGATCGCGCGGCTGACGTCAATCGCGATGGTGGACGGCGTGGACGGCGCGGACGCAGCAGGCGTAGCGCGGCGCGCGGCGCGGCGCACGGCGCCAGGGGTGCCAATCTCGGTCAGGCGCTGCTTGATGCGCTGGGCGGCATGCACGATGGTCCATTGCGCGGCGACATCCGCGGCGGCGCGGGCGCCCTTGCCGCGAGCCTCGTCGGGATGATCGTAGACCTGCCGCAGCAGGTGGCGCAAGTGGTCTTCGTCCGGATCCGCCCATTGAAAGCCCTTGTAATAAGGGCATTTCGCCACGGCATCAATCATGCGGCGGACGCGCAACGGGTAACTGTTGGCCTCGGTCATGAACGCGGTTGGCGCGCTCCAGTGGGTGGCGATGACGGGCAGGCCGCAGGCCATGGCTTCCAGGATCGGCATGCCCCAGCCCTCGCCGCGGCTGGGCAGCACCAGGCAATCGCACGAGCGGTACAACGCGCCCAATTGGTAGTAGGGCACATATTTATTGAGCACAAATTCAATCCGGCCGCCCTCCTCGGATAAATGCAAATCGCGAATTGCCTTGGCGTAATCAACCGTCGGATCGGTGCAATTGGCTTTGCAAATCAAGACCACCGGCTCGGTCGCCTTGAACGTATCGTTGAATGCGCGCAAGAGCAATTCCGGCGCTTTGCGCTCGCCCCACTCGAACACGGTCAGAAACTTGAACTCGTCCGCCACCGGATACTTGCTGATCAGCGGGTTGAAGTAATTGAGGTCCACGCCCAGCGGCATGATCTGGATCGGGCGCTTGACGCCCGAGGCGCTGAAGGTCTGGCGATTGAACTCGGTCGGCACCCAGACTTCGTCCATCAAGTTGGCCTGGCGCGCCCATTCGGCGGGGATGCCGGTGACTTCCAGCATGGTGTAGCCAATCTTGTAGGGCCCCTGATTGGCGTGAAAGATATCGCCCTGGCCGTAGACCACGTGCGGCACCCCGCGCGGCACCGGCCGCTGTTTCATGACATTGACCAGATAGTATGGGGTTTGTTCGGGTTCGTCCACGGGATAGACCGTGCCGCGGCCATAGACATAGCGGTAGGCCACTTCCACATTTTCATGATCCAGCTGCAGCAGCAAGTCCTTCGAGGTCATGCCGTAGCCATGCGGGCGGGTCACGGTCGAGAGCCACACCAGCCGCTGCTCATAGCGCGCGGCCAGGCGTTCCGCCCATTTCTTTTTGTAAATGACCTGTGACTGCTTGAACATTTCGGAATGGCTGACTTTGTTTTCGCGGGTCGAGACGTTTTCGTGGTGAATGATGGTCACGGTGCCACAGCAGACGGTGCGGAAGCCGGCGGTGCGGGCCGCGTTGCAGTAATCCGTGTCCTCGAAATAGGCAAAATAATCGTCGGACAGGCCACCAATCGCATCCATGACCGAGCGCCGGATATAGACGCATGCAAAGACGACGCTCTCCACGTCACGGACAAACGGATACTGATTGAGGTCAACTTCGTTGCTGCCGATCTGCTGGCCCCAGTAATTGCTGAGCGGCATGAAAGCCCCGGCGTGCTGCAGCATGCCGCTCTGACGTCGCAAACGACAGCCGACGACGCCAATGTCCGGGGCGCTGTAGGCCGTGCGCTGCATGCGTTCCAGCCAGTCCGGCTGGTCAGGCGGGATCTCGGTGTCGTTGTTGAGCAGGACAATGTCGTGCTCCTTGGGCACGCGCGCAATGGCCTGGTTGTTGGCGCGCGCGAAGCCGACATTGGTGGCGTTGTAGAGCACCGTGACGTTGGTCAAGGCCTGCAGGTACTCGACCGTGCCG
>Ga0268284_1000542_pt1 | contig 24459 bp, 15 predicted proteins | sample saktaG_14_FD_190137 | JGI IMG/M metagenome (GOLD analysis project Ga0268284, IMG submission 190137) | Saline water microbial communities from Sakinaw Lake, British Columbia, Canada - sak_2013_06_06_40m | ecosystem: Environmental > Aquatic > Non-marine Saline and Alkaline > Saline ...
GCATAACGCAAGTCCACGAGTGAATATCGACCAGATCTGAAAACACGTCTAAGACCTTTGGCGACTCAAAACCCGATGTATTATACACAAATGGCAGAGAGATGCCAGCCTGAATTAATGGTTTTACCGCTTCTTTTATTTGGGGCAGCCAGGGGGTTGGAGATACAAGGTTCCAGTTATGACACCCCTTGTCGGCGATTGCTTTGAAGACGTCACGTAATGATTCGATTGGAAGATCGTCCCCCTGGTTCGCTTGGCTCCAAGGATGGTTTTGGCAATAAATGCATCGCAAGGTACAATGGGAAAAGAAGATCGTGCCAGAGCCGCGTTCACCGCTGATGGGGGGCTCTTCACCGAAATGCGGGCCCTGCCTGAATATGCGTGGCTTCAGGCTAGCTTTGCAATAACCAATCTTTCCGGCCATGCGGTTGACACCGCAAACGCGCGGACAAAGCGTACAGTGATTTAACAGTGATAAAGCGGAATCATCAGACATGGGGGGGGGTAATTTGTAAGAGGGATGCCCTCTTGTCAGCTTAAGGCTTTACAGGGGCGGCTTCTTTAAGCTTCCCAATGGCTTTTTTCTGCGTGGTAAAGACTATGCGTCCATAGCCAGCTTGCTTGAGTGTGTCCGCGATCGAACGCATGAGCTGATAATTGCGCTGTTCCTGCTCTAGGGGAACGAGGATGTGTATGGTCTCGCCGCGCTTCACATTATCGTCGCGAAGGAGGTCGGGGATTTGTTTCTCGGTGATGGTCTGTTCCCGGTATACGATTTCCCCGGCGTTCGTAATCTTTACTTCAGCATCTCGGTCATTCTCGACCAGGGTTGAGGTTGAGCATCCTGTCAGAAGAGCGATCATCAAACACAAAGAAACACCGTTAAAATACATAAAGTCTCCTAAAAGTGAGATAGAATACCAAAAGTGTTACGTCTTGTCATTAATTGTGTGCGAACAGATAACAATTCTTCAATAGGACTCTGAACTGCCGTATTGAGAATTGTTGATCTCTCGCGGACGAGCCTTGACAAATTCAGGGGAAGGTGTTACTTTTTCCTCACTTTTATACCCACTCATTTCAAAGGCCAGTAGCTCAGTAGGACAGAGCGTTAGATTCCTAATCTGAAGGTCGCCGGTTCGATCCCGGCCTGGCCTACCATCTTAAAACCCCGTCATACATTGATTCTATTTTTTTTAGCAACGGGGGCGACAGTTTGTGCAAGAAAGGTGGGCGATGAAAGTACCGCGCACAATGCAAAATTAGGCCTTGCTATTCCGTCTCTTTTTAATATATACTTCGCCACAAGATAAATCTAAGTAAGGGGGATGACGAATGAATGGGGAAACAAAAAACCCGCATGATGATGCGGCATTGATTGCTGAATTAAATCAGGCTTTTAGCACAATCAAGAAACAATTAAGCGGCGTAATTATCGGACAGGAAAAGGTTGTGGAGGAAGTACTCATTGCCGTTTTCAGTCGCGGTCACGCCTTGCTCGTAGGTGTGCCAGGATTGGCAAAAACCCTTTTAGTCAGTACACTGGCGCAAGTCTTAGACCTCAGTTTCAAACGCATCCAATTCACGCCCGACCTCATGCCCTCGGACATTACGGGCTCCGATGTGCTTGAAGAGGACCGCACCACCGGCAAACGGGTATTCCGTTTTGTCAAGGGGCCTGTATTTGCAAACATGGTTCTCGCAGACGAAATTAATCGGACCCCCCCCAAGACACAAGCAGCCTTGCTCGAAGCCATGCAGGAACATCATGTGACTGTCGGCACAGAGTCCTCCCCCCTGCCCGAACCCTTCTTTGTTTTAGCGACGCAAAACCCGATTGAACAAGAGGGTACCTATCCGTTACCGGAAGCTCAGCTTGACCGGTTTATGTTCAACATTGTTGTGGATTATCCGAGCGCAGACGAAGAGACAACGATTATTCGGCAAGTCTCCAGTTCAAAACAAACTTCGCTCGTGAAGGTGCTTGATGCAGCGGCTATCCTACGCTTGCAGGATGTAGTCCGCCGCGTACCTGCTGCAGACCATGTCATTGAATATGCCCGCAACCTTGCGCGCTATTCACGCCCGAAGCAGCCCGAAGCGCCAAGTTTTATCAAAGAGATGGTCGCTTGGGGCGCCGGCCCGCGCGCGGGCATCAATCTCGTCGTCGCCGCCAAGGCGCGCGCGATTTTGCATGGCCGCCTTCATGCGACAACGACCGACATCACGGCCGTTGCACCAGCGGTTCTGCGTCACCGTATCATCACAACCTTTAATGCGGAAGCCGCAGGTGTTACAAGCGACGAGATTGTGAAGTCGTTGATCCAGACGCTTAAACCACGCATCGACCTGGATATCTAAGGTGGACTACACACCCTCCTATATGCGCTGGTTGCCGGGGCATACCACGGCGACATTGACACGGCTCGAGTTGATTGCTCGCAGTGTTATGGAAGGTTTTGTCTCGGGACGCCACAAGAGTCCCCATAAAGGCTTTTCAGTTGAATTTGCGGAGCACCGGCAATATGTGCCCGGAGATGATCTGCGTGATCTCGACTGGCGAGTGCTGGCGCGCAAAGACCGCTATTACATCAAACAATACATCGAAGAGACCAATCTACGCGCCACAATCCTGCTGGATGCATCCGGCTCAATGGCGTATCGCGGTGAGCAAGCTGCTGAATGCGATGGCCGCAGACTTTCAAAGTTTGAATACGCACAATACATCGCCGCGATCCTCTCCTATCTCTTAATCGGGCAGCAGGATGCAGTCGGCATGGTCACCTTTGACAGTGCCATCCGCACCTATATTCCAGCTCGGTCGCGCGCCAGCCAAGTGCGAACCATCCTTGAGCAAATCGATGCCACGCAACCCGGAAACGAGACCGCACTTTCAGACATCTTTCATGACATTGCTGAGCGTATCCCTCGCCGGGGTCTTGTCATCATCTTGAGTGACCTCTTTGATGACACAGCCGCGTTGCTCAAGGCGCTCCACCATTTCCGTTATCGCCGTCATGAAGTCATCGTGATGCACATCATGGCGGAAGAAGAACTTCACTTCCCGTTTGATTCATTCACTGACTTCAAAGACCTCGAATCTCTACGTCAACTGGAGGTTGACCCTAAAACGATCCGGGCAAGTTACCTTGACCGCGTGCGTCGTTTCCTCTCAGACATCTCTGCGGGGTGCGGTGAAATCAGGGCGGACTATCTGCCCCTCTCCACAAAAAAACCCTTTGACCGGGCACTCTCGGATTACCTTGCGAGGAGGAAAAGGTAACTATGGAGTTTTTTGCACCATGGATGTTGTTGGGACTGGGCGCCATCGCCGTGCCGGTGCTCATCCATCTCTTCAATCGCAAGTCTGCAAAGCGTATCGAGTGGGGTGCCTTTATCTTTTTGATGGACTCCATGATCAGTCGTCGCAGGCGGATGCTGCTCGAAGAAATTCTCCTGCTGGCGACCCGCTGTCTCTTACTCGCACTGTTATCGTTTGCCATTGCGCGTCCCTTTATCCAGGCGGGGTCACGTGTACCCTGGATTATCGTGTTACCGATGATGTTGTTGGCTGTCACATTTTTTGGTGTCAGTTTTGCGATGTGGCGTTATCCAAAATGGCGGCGCATCCTTTTCAGTGCATCACTCCTGCTCGCTGGCCTTGCCGCCACAGCAATCGTTCTGGAGCGCAAATTAAATCTTTCGCGGTTCGGGTCTGTTGCTCAACGCGATGTCGTTATCATCATCGACGGTTCATCCTCCATGGATATGAAGCAAGGCATTGCGACCAACTTCGAACGTGCACGTAAAGAGGCTGAAACGTATATTAAGCAATCTGACCGTAGCATCGCATTCGGTCTCATTATTGGCGGCCCCGTGCCTCTCACGCTGACACAAGCACCGATCACCGACAGGCGTGAGCTTTTCAGCATCCTCGATCGCATCGAGCCGGTTCAGGGAACCATGGATATCATGACCACGCTCACCTCCGCGACCGTCATGCTTTCCCTGGGTAATAATCCGTCAAAACAGATTGTCATTATCGGCGATGGACAAGCAGCCGGCTGGTACCTCACACGTCCTGACCGCTGGAAAGTGGTCGAGGCGCTCATCGCCCAATTGCCGTCCAAGCCTCAGATTGTATGGCGAACATTGCCCTTGCCAACATCCATCCGTAACATCGGCATCGCTGATATTGCTTTTACACGCGAATTGATCGGAACCGACCGAGACATCGGCATCCGCGTAACAATCGAAAACACAGGGTCAGAGGCCGTGACCCCGGATGCCATCCTCTTGGAGATTGGCGCAACAACATTGACCAATCGCACAACAGGCCAACTGGCCCCCGGCATGCGAAACACGGTCACATTTAAACACCGTTTTACCCGTGCAGGCGCGCAACGAGTGGTTGCTAAAATCAAGGTCGATGATGATTTGTCCGCTGATAACGCCTGTACACACATTGCGCAAATCATAGACACCTTGCGCGTACTCATCGTGGACGGGAATCCCGTAGCCAACACACGCGAGCGTAGTTCCACCTATCTCGCGCTTGCACTCCGTCCGGAAGCCGTGAAACGCATATCCTCACAATCCACAACCTCAACAAATGAACTTCGCCAATTTTTGGTCGCCCCCATTATTGTCGATGCCCCAGCGGTAGCGCGGCGTGAAACATTTTCAGATTGCAGCGTCGTCATCCTGGCAAATGTACCGAGTCTGACACCCCAGACTGCAGAGCGGCTTGCGCATTTTGTCGAAAATGGCGGCGGACTTTTCATCGCCCCTGGCGCGCGCGCTCAAACAGAATTCTATAATGCGTGGACACTCGAAGATGAACCCCTCCTGCCCTTCCCCTTGAAAACATTTACCTCTGTCAGCGAAACGAATCGTCCGTCCATCCGTACCGCATCCTTTGATGATGACATTCTCGGCCAGTTCCGTACCGGAAGCGATCTTGGCACTCTATCCGTTGATTGCTATTGGTCCTTGAACACGGAAGGTCAATCAACACGCGCCATTGCCACGTTTGATCAAGGCGAGCCCTTTCTAGCCATGCGCCGTTTGGGACGCGGTTCTGTCCTCCTTTCAACGATCCCCTTCGACATGACAGTCTCCACCCTGCCTGCACGTAGCACCTTCTTGCCGCTTGTTCATGAACTTGTCTATCGCCTGGCATCGCCTTCCATGGCAAACCTCAACATCAAACCCACAGAAAGCACAACCCTCTTACTGACCAGCGGCACCTTCAATCAAACCAACTCGGTTCCCAGCAAGGAAATATTTGTTGCGACTCAACAAAAGAAAAAACCAACTAAAAAAATCGCCGCCAAAAAACCTTTACAAACTGAACCCGAAACAGGCGAAGCGACCGAGGTGAGTTATACCTTCGTGGGTAGTGAAACAGCGCGTGGCCCCCATCTCCTTCCAGGACAGTTCATTCAAACCCCCGAAGGCATCGTCTTGCGCCTATCCAGAAGTCTCGTGACAGGTGTTTACTCGGCTAAAGTGCCGCCCTCCCTGCAGAAGGTCTTGGGCAACATCATGGACGCAGAGAAGTGCATTCCCTTCAGCGTCCGGTCGAGCATTGATGAAAGCAACCTTGCCTCCCTCAGCCAGCAAGACATCTTGTTTGTAAAGACCTTCATCAATCTGGTCATAGCCACAAAAGCGGAGGAGGTTCATAAGGCGCTTATCGGGGAAACCTTTGGCAAGGAGATCTGGCGTATTCTTGCTTATGCGGCACTCTTCCTCCTTGTCCTTGAGATCATGCTCACACGCTGGATCGCCATTCAACGGCGAACCGGTATTGAAGAAAACATTTTGTTTGATGAGAATACGCCAACGGCTTCTTCAGGCTTCCTTGATGAGCTCGCAAAGATGCGCGACACAAAAACGACCCCACACTAAACAGTGATATGCAACCCATTCCCGTCATAGATCCAACATACAGTCGTCCAGACGTATTGCCGTCCATGGTGCCGACAGCGGGCATCCTGGTCATGACGCTTGTTGCTTGCATCGTCTGGCTTCTTGTGCATCGCTGGCTGACCAAACGCGAAAAGCCCTTTCAAGGAATGGCCCTTTTTTGCGCGATCTCCCCGCTTGCAGTTGCCACATCCTGGTCGCTCTTCCAACTGTTAGCACGTTTCTTCTGGTTGGCAGGCGCCTGGCCCCTGTGGGTTGCCGCACTCGTCAGCGGATGCGCAATGGAGACTGTAGCACTGCTCTATAGACACGAATGCACTGTGATCTCACCGCGCCTCTCCAAAGCATTGATCTTTTGCCGATTAGCCGCCATTGCGATTGCAATCTTCATCCTCCTGCAACCCGTTTATGTTTCCGAGCGGACACGTCAAGTCCGTCGGCGTGTCGCTGTACTTGCAGACGAATCCGCCTCCATGAGACTCGTGGATACCTATTGGCGGCTGGCAGAAGTATTGGATATGGGCCAGGCACTTGGCATCGTGGATGCATCCCTTCGCACCAATCGTGAAGGACGGGCCACAAACGTGGCTGTCTGGGATGGACTGCCCAGCGAGATGCGCGATAAAGTCCGCAGCCAGACAGAAGTGCCGCGGTCAACATTAACACGGCAATTACTGTTTGGAACTTCAACTTCTAAAAACAGTGCGCTTCTTCAAGGATTGCGCAAACGCTACGACGTTGATCTTTTCCGCTTCGGAAACGGAGTGCAATCTGTGGCAGATGTTAACGCCTTTGCAACAAACACGCCTCCGGTCAAAGCAGAAACCATGGATGCCCGCGAGACAGCCTTCCGTTCCGTTACGGACATGACGCGTGCCATGGAAGAGGTCACAGAACTCCTGCCTTCGGAAGAATTAGCAGGACTCTTGTTCCTGACAGACGGTCGGCACACAGGGGAAGCAGGCGTTGCGGCAACGGCTCGGCGGCTGGCTAAAGCTGGAATCCCCGTCTCTTCGGTAGTCATTGGCGGAACCATGCCCCCCTTTGATTTATCCATTGCCGATGCCCGCATTGCAGAAACTGTTTTTTTAGGCGACCGGGTGCGCATGACAGTGACCGTCAGGGCTGATGCTGCAAAAGGACGCGATGTTAAGATCAGACTCTTTTACGGAGAAGAGCAGATTGCCGAGAATACTGAACGCGTGGAATCAGCGGAAAACTGGACACATGAATTCCGCTTCACCGACCTTCCGAAAGAAAAAGGGCTACGTCGCTACCGCATCGTCATTGACCCTTTGGAAGGTGAGACCCTCAAAGAAAACAATCAATGGACATCTGACGTTTACGTTACAGATGACCGGACGAACGTCCTCCTGATCGACAATCAGCCGCGCTGGGAATATCGTTACCTGAGAAATCTCTTTTATGGACGAGACAAGTCTGTTCACCTGCAATATGTGTTGATGAAGCCTGATCTCATTGACGGGCTCACGACAAGCCACTTGCCGCCTGCTTCAGCATCCCGGAAATTCGGCGAAGCCGAGGCTGGCTCACTTCCCTTGACCCGTGATGAGTGGCGCATGTTTGATGTCATCATCCTGGGTGATATCAGCGATGACGTGCTGACCCCTGAAGTGGTCGAACACATCCGCTATTGTGTTGAAGAGCGAGGTGCGCTTCTTGTTGTGATCTCGGGTCCAGAACAGATGCCTTACGGAATCAAAAGCAAGGCTGTACAAGATTTACTCCCCATTATCTATAAGCCAGATACCGCCGACTGGCGAAAAGATGGAGAATCTCAATTCCGCATCAAGCTGACCGCCGCAGGACGTTCCCATGAACTCATGCGCATGTCCTCGAGCTCAGCGGAAAGCGAACAAACCTGGAGCGAATTGCCCCCTTTGAACTGGCGCCTCGCCTTGCAGGATATCAAGCCCGGCGCAGAAGTGCTCGCGTATGCCGCAGCCATGGATGAAAGCAAAGACTCGGTTCAAGTTGCTCGCCGTGCGGTCAGCGCAGTTGAAAATGATCCGGAAGAAGCAGTCCGTCGACTCGCAGATGTGCGTAAACACGAAGCGCGCAATGCACTCATCGTTGCACAACATATGGGGCAAGGCAAGATCCTCATGTTGATGACCGACCGCACGTGGCGTTTGCGATATCGAGTCGGCGACACCTTGCATCACCGCTTCTGGGGAGAAGTCGTGCGCTGGGGCACAGGCGAAAAACTACGCGCCGGCAATACGTTTGCACGCATCGGCACCGATCGTCTGAACTACACGCCCCTTGAACCCGTGCGTGTCATGGCACGCCTGACCACAAAGGAGTATGCACCGATTACACAGGCGCACGTAGAAGCCATCCTTTCAAAAGACGGGAAGGAAATTAAACGCATTGCACTTAGTTATCGCAAAGATTCAAACGGCATGTATGAAGGCAACATCGATCCGCTGAACGCAATCGGGAGTTATGCGCTCACGCTGCACTGCCCAGAGGCAAAAGAAAAACTGGGAGAGCAGTATCCAGAACCCTTGGAAACGCAGTTCTCTGTCATTACCTCGCATCGCCCAACCGAATTTATTTCAGTGACAGCAAACATGACGGTTCCCGCACAACTGGCACAATTATCGGGAGGCAAAGCTGTCACACCGGGGGATATGCAGACGTTATTCGACTCCTTTGGCGAAGGCAACCGCATCGTGAAAGACCGTATTGAGCGCAATCTCTGGGATTCCTGGTGGTTGTTTCTGGCCATGGTTATCTTGCTTTCAACCGAATGGTTACTCAGGAAAAAAGGCGGCTTAGCTTAATAACAACATTATCTTATGGCAAACAACGTACCATCAGTGCACATGGATCAATTGCCACCGGAACTCTCTGCGACCCTGCAAAGAGCGACTCGGCGTATCAAGCGTATTTTACTGTTGCGCGGACTTCTCGCCGTTGCAGCAACTACGCTCCTCGCGTTACTGGCTATCATTGCGATTGACGCGTCCTTCGTGATTTACAGCGAGCTCCTTCGAGTGGGATTGTCACTCATCGGATTATCCGCTGTTGTATGGGTCGCGACGCGCCAACTGGTGCATCCCCTGCTCCAACCCTATTCCCCTGCAAAAATCGCAACACTCATTGAACAGCGACATCCTGAACTCGAAGAGCGCCTGTCTACCGTCGTTGAACTCTTAGCTATTCCTGAGACACGCGAGCGCGGGTCTGCGCAACTCGTCTCACTCATCACCGAGGCTGCCGAAGCAGATGCACGCAAGGTCTCGCCGGCCCGCGAATTCACGGGCCGCACGATCAAGCCCAAGTTAATCGTCGCGGGCGTTGCCACCGGCATTATCCTCGTGCTTTTCGCTGTTTGGCCATCCCAGCTCAGCCTGCTTTGCTTACGTGCTCTTGCACCCTTTGCCGAACTCGACAATGTGTTTGCCAGCCATTTACGCATCAAGCCTGGCAGCGTGACCATGCTCGTTGGAGAACCCTTTGAGGTTGATGCGGCCATCAACACTGCGCTTCAGGGTCAAGCCTACTTGCGAAAAAGGCCGCTAGCCCGATTCTGGGCGGGCGAAACGCCAGAGCGTATGCGCCTTCTCCCAGATCAGGAAACCCCTTCCAGCAACGACCGCCACTTCCGTCAACTTTTCCCCGCTGTTGACGCATCTTTCCAATACCGTGTGGCCTGCGGATATGCACTGACACGCCATTATACCGTGACCGCGGTCGAACGTCCTGCTGCAACGATTCAACAGGTGATCTATACCTATCCTAATTACACGGGGAAGCCTGACCGTGTCCAGACAAATGAATTTGGTGAGATAGCGGCACTCATTGGCACGCAAATACAGATCAACACCCGCATCAACCGTCCCTCCGATATCACGGGCACATTTATTACGCCCCCCGTTGATTCAGCCATAACCCCTTCCAAGCAGGCACGCCTTACGAAACAGTTTCAGATCACTCAGAATGCCGGCCCTCGCTGGGGCATCGTATTGAAGGACCAATACGGTTTTACAAACAGTCCGATGTTTTATCCCCTGCGAGCCATTGCCGATCGCCCGCCGACCATTGCCTTCACGCAGCCTACTCAGCAGACCATTCGCATTGCTAAACGAGGGCAACTCTCTCTCGCCTATCAAATCACAGATGATTTCGGCATCACCAATGCAACACTGGATATTGCAAGCAACGACGAGGCTTTTTCAAAACACCTGACCTTGCGTAATCTGAAACAAACTGATCCGGAAACATGGAGAGGTCTCCATACCGTTGATTTGAGGGATGCCCAATGGGCCTTGTCCCAGAAGCTAAGGATACAGCTCTCGGTGAGCGACCAACGTACCGAGCCCTTTGGAGGGGGCCAGGTTGCTAAAAGTCATACGCTCATCATTGAATTCGATGACGGCTCACGCACATTAGAATCGCAACAATACAAGGAACAAGCTGAGAAGATCAAGCAAGTCATTCAGGAACTGACAGAGCAACTTAAAAAAGATGAACGCCAGGCCGAAGACCTGCGCAACAAGCTCGACAACAAACAGGAATTAAATCCTGAAGACCAGCAAAAAATAGATGCGATCCGCACAGATTTAGCTGAGATTGAACAAAAGGTCGAGGATGCGATTGCTGAAAATAAAGATACAGCGCTCAAGCCCTTGACGGATAAACTGGAGACCCTGAATAAAGAGCAAATCCAAGACGCACGGAAGACGGCCGAACAGGCTCAGCAAGCTTCGCAACAGCAACAATCGCCCCAAATCCGATCACTCGAAAAGAAACTCGAGGATGCCGTTAAAACTGCCGAGGAACTCAAGCGCGAAGCAGAAACCTTTGCCCAAAAACTTGACAAGCTTGCAGCGATCGATGAACTGGCTACCCGTGAAGAGGCTCTTGCAAAAAATGCGCCACAGACGGACACCCCTTCAGAAATGAATGACTGGAAGCAGAAACAGGATGACCTTCGCAACCGCTTTAACCAGGAACGGTCTCAACTCCCGGAAGCACAGGCAGTGGACAAAAACAAAGTGCAACAAAACGCACGGGAAGCCGAGGCAAAAAAGCCTGCTCGCGCTAGCCTTGAGAAAGCACGCGACACCCTCAAGGCCCTCGCTGAAGAGGCACAGAAACTGAGCGAAAATCAAGAAGCCCTTGCAGAAACACAAAAGGAACGCGCTGAGCAATACGAGAACACGCCAGAAAAACCGAACGCGGATGCAATGCGGACGGAAAACCGTGAATCGATTCAGCAACAACGCGAAGTCGCAAAAAGCACACAAGACATGGAGCGCAAAACAGAGTCGCTTAAACAAGAACTTCAACGGTTAAATCAACCTAGCGAACTCATGAATCCCATCCAGCAGGCGCAGCAGGAACTCAATCAAGCACAACAACGTGAACAAGAGGCCGCGCAGAGCATGGAACAGCAGCCGACCAATCCGAGGGAAAACGTCTCGCGTCAAGAGGATGCCCAGCGCTCACTCGAGCGGTCCGCCGCTTCTCTTGAACAAGCTGAACGGCAGGCAAGCCAGTTGATGGAAAAGATGGATGCTGAAGCTGCAACACAAGAACAACGCGAAGCCCAGCAGCAGGCCAATAACCCTGAAGTCCCCATGAACGAAGCCTCTTATGACGCATCGATGGCCAAGCAATCAAAGGAACAAGAGGATCGCGCCCAGCAAAACCCGAATGAAAAACCCCCTGCTCAATCTTCAGAAGCCGAAATGCAAGCTGCTGAAAAGCATGCGAATGACGCAGCCGAGCAGATGCGTCAAATGGTTGACCAGGTTGCCGCACAACTGAATGTCCCGACAGAGTTTCTGCCGAGTCGTGCGGCTGAACGCTCAGAAGGGAAGCCCGAACCTAAGCCTAACAAGGGACAACAACCTGGCGCTCAATCCCAGCCTACGCCTGCACCGCCCTTTGAACCTCCTACGCCATTACCCGAGGCTTTACGTGGCAAAGTACCGGATGACGAATGGTTCAAACTGAAAGGCGAAGCAAAGTCGCAAGCATTGGATGATGCCTTGCGCCGTATATCCCCAGAATACCGCGATTTAGTCCGCCTCTACTTCCAAGAACTCTCAAAGGAGGTGCAGAAATGAACTTAGGAATTGCCTTATTATTTCTCGTGCCGGCCCTTTCCGCGTTTGCGCAGCAACCCAGCGATGATCCTGTAATGAACGAACAGATTGACCGTTCGATTGATCGTGCGCTTGATTATCTTGGAAAAAATCAGCGTCTCAATGGAAGCTTTGATCAACAATACGGCGAGACCGCCGCCATTCCAGCGCTTGTTGGAATGGCCTTCCTTGCCAAAGGACACGTTCCCGGCGAGGGACGTTACGGCGAAACGATTAATCGCGCACTGGATTATGTGCTCTCCTGCGCGAACAAAGACTACTACTTCGGCGAAAAAAACGATGGGAAGATGTATGCGCATAGTATTGCGACGCTCTTTATTTCAGAAGTGTCTGGGATGGTCGACAAGGAACGTCAAAAGAAAATTGACACGCTCCTGCCCAAAGCCGTGAAATTATTACTCGATGCGCAGTCCGTGAAGAAACCCGAACAACATCAAGGTGGCTGGCGCTATACTCCCAATACGACAGAAAGCGATATGTCCTGTAGTGGTTGGGCGTTAATGGCGCTACGTTCCAGTCGCTTAAATGGCGGACCCGTCCCCCCTACAGCCATTGCCTCTGCTGTTGAATACGTGAAGCGCCACAGCCACAAGGAAGAGGGCAAGTTTGGATACCAGGGAACAGACGGAAATACATTAACCCTGACAGGCGCTGGCATCCTCTGCCTTGAGCTTTGCGGAAAACATAACGACCCTGCATCGCTCAAAGCTGCAAAATACTTGATGAGCAATTATCAGGATCTGACAAACAATCAACGTTGCTTTTATGGCATGTATTACACGTCACAAGGGCTGTTCCAGATTGGCGGTGAAAGTTGGAAGACTTTTTCCGCATGGATGTACAAAACATTCATCCCGATGCAGGGATTGGATGGCTCATGGCAAAAAGGCGAAGAAGGCAGTAAAATTTACGGAACCGCCCTCTGCGTGCTCGCCTTTACCGTTCCCTATCGGCAATTGCCCATCTATCAGCGCGATGAAACCGTTGATGAAAAAGAATAAGATTTATTCCGTAGCACACGGAAGCCGGCATTGTAATTGCGCTGGAACGGTTTGTTGACATTACGTGATGTGACGAGACAATGCCAGGCCACATTATCCCATCCACCACCGCGCAACACGCAATATTGTTCGGACACTGTGCCCTTCCACTTCGGTTCTGACATGCGATACAGGCATCGCGAATCTAAACACCACTCCGAAACATTGCCGTGCATATCATAGAGCCCCCACGCATTGGGCTTATACGATCCTACGGGAGCAGTCATGATCTGCGTTGCACCGTCTTTCTTATACCCTCTACCTCCATTGGAATAATAACGTCCGACTTCAGCCACATTCTGATCAATATACATGTTCGTGATATTTTTTCCGCTATTCAGCGCAGTCGTGGTTCCTGCACGGCATGCATATTCCCACTGAATCTCCGTCGGCAAATCAAACGTCCTGATGCCTGTTTTTGAACGAAGCTTCCCCATGAATGATTGTTCATTCACATAATGATTGGCAGGCCAATTCGCATCCGGGTCATGCTTGTTGTTGACAGAGTTTTCACGAATCTCATAACAGCTCACCTGTTCCACTGGACGGCTCGCAGAAACTGCTGTATTTCCAAAGTAACTCGGGGTCGTTCCCATGATCAGTTCCCACTGTTTCTGCGTCACCTCAAAGACGCCAATGAAAAATTCATTGGAAACCGTCATCACCGTCGGGGGCTGTGTCTCATCATGGCCCAGTTGATCCTTCGGGCTTCCCATCGTAAATGATCCAGAAACAACATAACGCAAAAGAAGCTTTGTGGTCTTATAAGCCTCATCCATGACACCCCCCGGCACATCCACTTCCGTTTTGTGATACGCAATCGGATACTGGGTGGCGGACAATCCGGCGGAAAGATCAACGACCATATATAGACTGGATTCAAAGCCACTGTTTTGAAGCAGGTCCTCCTCATCGGCTTGCTTACGTTTGGAGACAATCTCCTCGGCCTTTTTTCGCTCACTCTCCTCCGCCCGTTTGCGCTCAGCAATAGCGGCTTCCGCCTTTTTCAGATCTTCCTCCTCGATACGTTTACGCTCTGCAGCCAGATCCTCCATCTTCTTGCGCGCAGCTTCCGCGACCTCTATACGCTGACGTTCCGCCTCGGCATCCGCCGCTTTTTTGCGAGTGTCTTCCTCCAGACGTTTACGTGCGGCAACCTCATCCTCTGCTATTTTACGGGTTTCTGCTATTACGCGTACACGCTCAGCTTCAGCATCCTCGATTTTTTTGCGTTCAGAAGCAACATCAGCCGCCAGTTTACGTGCAGAATCAGCTTCTGCGGCCTTTCGTCGCTCCAAAACCATTTTGCTCTTCTCGCGCTTCACCATTTCGCGCAAGGGCATATAAACATCCTTATAATTGCCCTGTTTAAGTTCGTTTTTTATCCCTGTGTATTCAGTTCCGCCACGTTCCTCAAGCATCTGCCTATTTTGAGTGACTATCTCTTCGCAAGCTTTACGATAATGCTCTTTCCCAAACCATAAGAGTGTCGCGAGCCCCAGCAGGAGCAACCCGGCTAGGACTGAACACGCAATCATCAGCCACCTGGCATTGGGACTCCAACCTTCAACTCTGTTTTCTCCATCAATCTTAGTGGTCGTGACCGTAAGCGTTGACGCAGGTGTAGGTGTTGTCGTAGGACTTGCGCGCTTCACTTCCTCATCGAATGCTGTCTGATCGAGATCGCTGTCTGCTGCTTCCGGAACCTCTCCCGTAAGAGGCAGGGTATATTCCGCTGCACGCATGTCAGCAATACCCGCCAGTAACTCAGGATCAACCGCAACAATCCAAGCGTCAGATTCCACTTCCTCTGCAATCCGCCACATCGTTGTCGTATGTTTCAAGGCAACTGCAGGAAAAAACTGATCCTTCAGTTCGGTCAAATAGCGCCCTTCGAATGATGCAAGCGTAAGCGCCCACGTCTTATTTGCCGTATCCAGTTTAATAATACGCCGTAAGTACCGGACTGCCATGCGAAGGTCTTGCGTCCGCGCCGCCTTGCGCTGAAGTTCCAAGAGCGGTTCTAATGCAGCAGGCGTGGAAAAGGCTTCCTTTAGAAGAGTGACTACATCACTCTTAATCTCTTCCGCCTGCGGCCACCCCTTGATTTGGCACATGGACTGCCACATCGCTAATCGATTAAACAAAAATATCTCACAGGTTTCAAAAAGAGGAGGTCTCTCTTCCGCAATTCGGATGGCTTCACCGATTTGTTCTTGATCAAGACACGTCTTAGAAGTGTCCAGCCTACGATTCACTTGATTGACGGCCGTTGCAAAGTCCCTTGCAATCGAGGCTCCATTGTCACATCGACCACTGGCATCGAGAACCTCTTGAATTTTACGAACGAGTAAAGTTCGGCTCATAACAATCTACCTCTATTTAAGACTAAACACCCACTGATCCTGTCAATGATGAACAGGCAAGCTAACACATAGTGCTAAGCAGATAACTTAGCATCTTTTTCTCGTTTTGAAAAGTGTTGTTTTTTGAAGCCGCATTTTTTTGTTAAAGTCTATCCGTCTTTGAGTCCTTACCCGACTTGCAGAAGACCATGTCTCATTTTATATACTCTGTTCAGTCATCATCTCCCTTATGAACGGCAACCCTTTGCGAGCCACATCCAGCGGGTCATCAAACAGATCACGCCAGATTTTCGTGGCGGCGGCAAGACCGGGCAGGGAACGGCCAAAGGCCTCAAGCACAAACCAGCCATCGTAGCCGATCTCGTTCAGTGCGCCGAATACCTCTGTCCAAGGAATGTGGTCTTCTCCTGGAATACCCCTGTCATTGGCGCTGCAATGCACATGGCGGATGATCCCCCTGCCCTGCGCTCGAATGGCCGCGACCATATCCTTCTCTTCGATATTCGCGTGGAAGGTGTCGAAAAGGACTCCAACAGCCGGATGATTCACCCGACGTGTAAACGCCGCGCCATCTTTGAGGGTGTTCAATAGATAACACTCGAAGCGGTTGAGCGGCTCCAATGCAAGTGTAATGTCGGCTGACTTCGCATTGCCGGATACTTTCAGAAGAACCTCTGCCGCCCGGGCGAGCTCAATCTCTGTAGGGCCGTTCCCTGTGAATTGCCCGATCGTCTGAAACATCGGCCCGCATATCACGGTCGAGCCCATCGCGTGGGCGCAGTCAATGAGCCAGTTCAAATGATCAACTGCCCCTTGTCGTTGCTTAGGCCAGTCGCTCACAGGATTCTGTTCAGGCGTGACAAACGCCATGGAGGAAGTCCGCTCGAGGCCGAGATCATCAAGCATCCGCCCCAGTTCCAAGTAGTCGGAGACCTTCCCCTCCATCGTCGGAATCTCTACACCGTCCGCACCCGCCTCTTTCATGGCCTTCAAAAGCAGGGTATGTTCCTTTGTGACGTTTGTCGCATATAAGAGTAGATTGACTCCGATTTTCATTTTGCTAACTTGCCTTTAACTTCAAACTGTTTTTCAACTAATTAAACGAATTATACTAATTCCAATTCGTTCCATTCGTTGATAAAAAAAGAAATTAGACTTTTTGCGGCTCACCGAGACGGTTCGCCCTACCGCCTTCGGATCAGACAGTTGCCCCGTGCGAAGCGGGTAGGGCGAACCGTCTCGGTGAGCCGCAGATTAGTGTCGTTCTCCTGCCCCGGCGCAGCCATGCTCTTACCCCAGTTTCAAGTTTCCAGTTTCAATTTTCTCTCTACTCCTTCTCCTCCGGTACGCCTAATTCCTTCAATGTGCTCCGCATCCAGACCAATGACTTTTCAATCATCGGTCCTCCGGCTCCTTCGCATTCCATGCTCAAGGTCCCCGTATATCCGTTATCTCGTAAAATGCCAATCACAGATTTGATGTTGTCCGCATTCACGCCATCCCCGATCGCACAATGGCTGAGCGCAATGCCGGTCGCATTCCCCCGCACAAGCACAGCAAGGGATTCGGACACGTCTTTGACATGCACATGGCGTATCTTCTTGATGAAACGCTTTGCGAATTCGACAGGATTTTGGCCCGCAATAAAGCTGTTGCCTGTATCCAAATTAAGGCCGAGCCATTTTGAGTCGCAGAAGTTCAACATTTTTTCAAGCATGTCTGGTTTCGTGGTGAAGTAACCATGCACTTCGATGTTAATATAGATTTCGTAGACCTCTGCCACGGTCAAAATTTGCTCGTACGAACGCTTCATGATCTCCATGGCTTCGTCATCTGTCAATCCTTCTGGCTTGTGCAAACCATCCGTCGTCGCAATATTCGGACACCCCGCCAGCTTTGCCCAGGGCAGCGTCTTAAGCACATACGGCACACCATATATCGGGCCATCCTTGCCCGAAAGCGGGAACGCGGCATCCACTTGCGAAAACGTGACACCGTACGTTGCCATCTTGTTCTTGAGCATGAGCGGATCTTCGTACAGTGCCACATGCGGCTGATAACCCAGTCCATGAATCCAACTCACGCCGTCAATCAGACCGCACTCAATGTTGTGGACATCATTCTTCTGAGCCCACTGAAGGCAGGACTCAAAACTTCTGAAACTGGTGTTAAAAGCATCTGTGTGAAAACTGATCTTCATCTTCGTCTCCTATTCTGTAAATTGCCAATGTAAGCCATGTTGAAAAACGGTAGGGCATGGGTCTCCGACCCTGCCGCGGCGCGTTCCGCCTTCGCTAAAGCTACGGTGGACAGATCGGAGAACGTCGCCCTACCATTCATTTTTCGTCCCTCCCGAGGGTGCCATCTTCCAGCATTCCAAGATTCCAGCATTCCACTATTCCTTGCGCTACCCTTCATTTATCCAAGCCAATTGACCACTGAACGCCACGCGTGAACAATTCGAGCGTCTGCGCGTTGAACGCAGCAGGCGAATGGCCGAGCGCGCAATGGAAGGTGCGTCCCTTTCCTGGAGTCAGGACAAAGGCCAACGGATAGATCTTCTGATCCACCTTGGACACGCCAGATGCAACGACATGAATGGGAACGCTTCCCTCCAGGCAAGTATACAGTTCGTCAGTCTGCTCGAAGTCTGTCATGCCTTTGGTGATAAAATGTTCTTTGTCCACAATATTGACAGTAAACGTCCCATGCGGATCATGCCCTCTCAATTGGGGATTCCACACGCGCCCCGCAAGTTCGGCAAACACGGGAGATCCCGTATTCGTCTTCCAATCATGAAAGGCCCCGCTGGTAAAATGTACCAACACAAGGCCCTTGCCCCCCTCAACCGCTTTCTTGAGATTAGCAAGTGCTCCTTCAGGTGCTGGCTTCTGATCGCTATTGTTGTAGAGCATGACAGTCCCGTCGTATTTCGCAAGCACCGCCGCCTGTGTCATGATGGCCGGATTTTCACTCACACTTACCTCCAGCCGTTTGTCTTTTGCAAAGGCTTCAACAAGGATTGGTGTGATCTGCTGCCAATTATTGTGATGTTCCATTCCGGTTAAAATCAGGATTTTTTTCTGAGCACCTGCATTGGCACGAACCTCGGGTGCAGTCAGGACAGCAGGCACTTCTGCAGCCACGACAGCCTTTGTCTCACGCGTGATTGTCACAGGCTGGGCTGTTTCATCCGTCTCTGTAAGCCATATCTCAGAAACAACTACATTCACACCTCCCTCTTGCTTAAAGCGCAAGAGGAATGAACCCTTTTCGATTGCCGAAGCAGGTACAACCGCAGAAAGCGTTTCTGATGTCTTTTGTTGCACCCGAGACGGCAACGGCGTTGCCGGAAGCAGTTGAGACGGCCCAGCCCAGACAGACTGGATACGGGTCGTTGCGTCATAATCCCACCAACTCCAGAATACTTTATAGTTCTGTCCCTTTTTAAGCCCCGTCACAGAGAAACTCACTTCAGAGCCATCAAAAGCAACCGTGCCCTCAACTGAATCTTCAAACGTCCAACTTGAACCGTTGACTTGTTCCAGCACGACGCCTTCTTTCCCTTTGGCCGTCTTGGACTCCTTTCTACAATCGAGATAGACAAGCGCCTTTGCCCGCGTAATGGATGATCCAAGTCGGGTCAAAGCGCGTTCAGCTAAGGCACGATGCGTTGAGGACATTCCTGCATCGCCCTTGATCTTCTCCAATGTTTCCCCTGCATTTCCAGTTTGCCAGGCGCACAACGCACGGACAGCCGCGTCACGCGGCAGCGCTTGAACAACCGCTGCTAACGCCGCATCATCTTTGAAGACAGATAGCACCTTTAGGACTGCATCCTGAACAGCTTCAGAGTCTTTCATGCGCTTCAGCAAGGGTTCCAAAAACTTAGTGTCTTCGCCCAGACGGCGGACCATCAGTCGTGTCGCATTCTCAACTGCTTCCGTATCCGGTCCTCCCAATTTGGAGACGAGCAACGGGAAACCCGTGGCATCCGCATTTTTGCCCAACAGACGGAAGGCAGTCAGGCGCACGGCTTGATCAGTGTCATTGGCCGCCACGCCACATTGCTCGGCCAATGCCGAGCCGTCACGCAATGCATATGCATTCAACAAGGCAACCCGAGTTTCAGCACGTGGAGTCGTTTTAAGCAGCTCTGCTATTTTGGCGTCAACCCCTTTTTGCGTCATCTGCGCAATAGCCTTGTCGCCACCCGGCACCTGGACAAAAATGTCAACATCCTCTGCTGTTCCAATGACACTCAATGCGCTGACCGCATGCACATCTCCAGCCTTTGCCCATTCACGAACACTCGCACGCGCCTCGCGAATGCGATTCTCGTCAATAGCTTCCAACGCGATCATGCGATCATCCCCAGACAAATCAGGTACGATCTTCGCAAGGGCTTTACCATCCAGGCGTCCCAAGCAACGAATCGCTGTCGCCCGCACAGGCCCAGATGAGTCCCTGACTGCACCGGCACATGCTTTGCTTGCTGCCTTCGGATAGCCGCCTACATACTCGATCAATCCTGCCAGACGCTCTGATGCCTCTGCTGAAGACAGCAACTTGAGACAGGCTTCTTCAGACATTTTCACATAAACACCACTCGCAAACGCTTCGCCTAAGGGCTTCGCTTCAGCCTGAGCATCCACCTTGAGTAAATACTGATGCAGTATTGTTTTTGCCGGAGCCGTTGTTTCCGGTGCAGCTAGGGCAACCTTTAAAATGGTTGCCATTTCTCGACATTGCTCCGCATCACCAATCATTTTAGGCAAAGCTATTTCCATTGTAAAAAAAGGTTCGCGTGGCTCAAACCCGTTCGTGACCTGTATCTTCTTCACCGCCTCCTTGATATTTTCAGGCACAGTTGCCGCGCCGACAACCCCCGTCATCAACAAGGCAATAACACCATAACGAACTAACGCATTCGCGCATTCACGCATTAACACATTTCTCATATCGTAAATCCTTTCCGCATCGGGCGTGTCAAGGAGCGATTTGCTAATTCATTGTTTGTAAAGCGTTCCTGCTTCCAGTCCCAAATCAGTTTCTGTTCGCTACGACCTGCAATATCTGCAAGCAATGACAGCGTTGTGGCTGCATGACACGCCTCAGCAGGGGCAATGGGCTGTGAACGGCTCTTAATACCCTCAAAGAAATTCGTCATGTGATTGGTTGACACTGGCAGATGCATATCCGTTGGGGTCATCACGCTCCCCAGTAATTTCGGGTCGGAGGCCTTAATATCACCCCGCGTCACATGGACCCATCCTTTGTCACCGATGAAACGGACACCATGTCCATAAGGATGCGCCCCATCTGAATAGTACCGCAACGCTAAGCCGCCTGGCTCTGTCGCCGTAATATCCCAATCAAAACAGACATCTGCATCACCTTCGGGTAAAAAGCCAACCTTCCCTGAAATCGCCAAGGTGCTTTGTCCTAAAGAAGGCGCGCCCCAGAGCGCGATATCCAAATGATGCACACCCCAACTCTGAATCCATCCTGCACAATAGTCGGTCAAAAAGTACCAACAGGTTTTATAGATATCCTGGCGATAGGGTTTATACGGAGCCGGTCCTAAAAACAGATCGTAGTCCACATCAGCCGGAATCTCTGCCGTGGGGAGTTTGAGCATTCTTTTTCCGCTCGGTACGGAAACATAGACTTCCGTCAACTTTCCGAGATACCCATTACGGGCCAGTTCACACGCCTGACGGAAGTTTGCATCCGAACGTTGCTGCGTACCTGCTTGCAGGATACGCCCAGTCTGCTGGACCGTATTGCAGATCGCGCGTCCCTCGGCAACTGAAAGCGATAATGCCTTCTCGCAATAGACATCTTTGCCGGAACGCATCGCAAGAATCGACATTAAGGCATGCCAGTTTTCAGGACAGGTGATCGTGATCGCATCAATATCTTTTCGGGCCAGGACTTCCCTGAAGTCCTGATATCCTTTGCAACTCGTATGGGGCTGCGCAGTAGCCACACAATTCATCTGATGCTTAATGGACGGCTTGTGAATATCGCAAACCGCCAATAGCTCAACCTCGGGCATACCGATATAGGAGCTAATATGCCCTCCACCCCGGTCGCCTAAACCAATCGTTGCAATCGTGATCCGATTGCTCGGCGCAACTGCACCATTCTTTCCAAGCGCACGCGCTGGAATAATCGTCGGCAAGGCAAGCGCACTAAACGCCGCCTTTGCAAATGTCCTTCGTGATACGTTATGCATGTTCCCCCTTTTTTCCATACTGCATAGTATGCTACCTGTTACTTTATGGTCTGGATTCCCTCACTTTGTTACTTCAACAGACCCTGAAACCATTTTAAGCTCTTGCCGGTATTGGTCTCGCCTTTGCATTCCAGCGACATCACACCGCTCCAGCTTTTGGATTGCAGGTGCTGGACAATCGCACGGATGTTATCGGCATTGATGCCTTCACCGACGTGGACTTCACTAGCTGCGACACCTGTATCCTTGCCGATGTTCGCCTTCAACTCCGGGGCGATGTCCTTAACGTGAAAATGTTTGATCCACGGCAACAGCTCCTTGACCATCGCTACCGGGTCGTGTCCCGCAATGAACGTATTACCCGTGTCGAAGTTCACGCCCAGCAGCGGATCGTTGATCTCTTTCATCAACCGCACCATCAACTCCAGATTCGTTGTCAACGGTCCATGCGGCTCGACGTTGATGCCCACCCCGTGCGTGCGCCCCACCGCCAACGCTTCGGTCAAGTGGTACTTCGCCCGCTGAAACAAATCCTGCAACGTCATCCCGACCGGTATCTCCGCCCCGTCGGTCGTCGCCACATAAGGACAACCGATCAACTTTGCCATCCGGATTCCACTAATCATGTATGGAATCGACTGCCACCGGTGAAGCGCGTAATGACAGTCAAGCTGGCTGACGCTCAGCCCGAACTGATCCAACTCGTTGCGTAAAGCCATTGCATCTCCATTCAACGACACTGCCGGCGAAAACCCAAGTCCCTCGAAAAAATCCTCCCCGTTGACCGTGTTGATCTCAACGATAGGGCAATCATTCTGCTGGCACCACTTGAACACGTAGCTGACGCTCCGGTCATCGTGGCGGAAGTTATCACTGGCAATGCCTATTTTGATCTGACTCATACTAACCCTTTCATTTTTTTAGACTGCGCGTGTGGAAGAAAAAAGCCTCTTATGCATGTATCACCCTTACGTTGTCCATACCAGTTTGAATTTCAAAGTTTAAAGATGCTCAGCAGGCTCGCTGTGATGACCTTCCGTTCCGACGGTTCGACAATCTGCTTCTCAAACCCAGCTCGAATCTTAAGTCCCTCCATGGCCTCCAGCATCAGATCGACATCGCGACGGACAAGTTCAAGTGAATAGTTGCCATCGGCATATTTCACTGCATACTGGAGCCCAACATAGAACTCACGAACCGTTGAATAAAACTGAGACCAGCTATCTCTTACAGCTTCATTTTCCTGCATCAAGGTAAAGATTGCTGTAGTAAAAATGCGGTTCCGCTTATCAATGATACAACTGTCCACACTGCAGACGATCGCCTTTTTGAGGCGCTCCTGCGGATTGGAAAGCGGGGCCAGCATTTTCTGAATATTGGCGTGCCAGGTCTGGTAATAGTGCTGGCAGGCGGCCAGAATCAGTTCCTGCTTATTTTTGTAATGCCAATAGAGCGAACCTTTGGTCACCCCTGCAGCCGCAGCAATCTGATCAAGATTGACATTGTCAAAACCATGCTCGACAAATAAATCAAATGCACACTGCCGCAACTTCTGAGACATGTGTACAGGGATCTCAGGAGCTTTCTTGCTTTTCATGTTGGCAATACTACCATACTAGTTGGTATGGTGTCAACTAACAAAATCTAAAGCAGTGATTCGAAATTTTCTAATAACTGTCATCACTTCACATCAAAGCCGAAGTAGCGTATAGCATTGCGCGAGCAGATGTCCTTGACAATCTCACCTGTCCAGGCGATGTCATTCGGGATGCGTCCCTCTGTGATATCCGTACCCAACATATTGCAGAGAATACGACGGAAGTACTCATGGCGCGTGTAGCTGAGGAAAGAACGGCTATCGGTCAGCATACCAATAAAGCGACTCAGCAAGCCCAATTGCGATAACGCTTCAATCTGACGCGTCATGCCATCGCGCTGATCATTGAACCACCAGCCACTGCCAAATTGCATACGTCCGGCTTCAGGCCCGCGCTGAAAATTTCCCAGCATGGTGGCGACCATCTCATTATCTCGCGGATTGATCGTATAGATGACCGTCCTGGGCAAAGCATCCGCCTGCTCCAGCCTATCAAACAAGCGGGACATGGGTTGCGCCGTCTGGAAGTCGCCAATACTGTCAAAGCCTGTGTCCGGCCCCAGCTTCTTGAACATCTTCGTATTGTTATTGCGCAGAGGACCATAATGAATCTGAACGCTCCAATTGACTTCAGCATCCATCTTCATGCACGTAAAGAGCAGGGCCGAGCGGAATTTCAGCACCTCCTCAGGCGTGGGTGTTCCGCCGTCACGAACCTTTGTAAAGATCGCACGAATATCTGCTTCCGTATAGGACTCAGCAGAGACGGCATCGATTCCATAGTCCGACAATTTACAGCCACTTTTACTAAAGAATGCATGACGTGTCTGCAAGGCATCGAGAAAGTCATCATACGTCTTTACCGGACGCTTCGCGGACGCCGAGAGGCGGTCCATCCACTCATTCCAAAAGACAGGGCGATCCAGAGCAAGGGCCTTGTCCGGACGCCAAGTCGGCAGCATCTGTGTCTTAAAACCAGAGGCCTTCACAGCTGCATGATGTTCGAGCGTATCGCACGGGTCATCGGTCGTACAGACCAGCCTTACATGGCTACGCGTCATGAAGCCCCGGGCTGAAAACTCGGGTAATGCCAACTTCTCCTCCGTCATCTCCCAGACCAGGTCCGCTGTTCGAGGGGAGA
>Ga0268284_1000543_pt1 | contig 24457 bp, 30 predicted proteins | sample saktaG_14_FD_190137 | JGI IMG/M metagenome (GOLD analysis project Ga0268284, IMG submission 190137) | Saline water microbial communities from Sakinaw Lake, British Columbia, Canada - sak_2013_06_06_40m | ecosystem: Environmental > Aquatic > Non-marine Saline and Alkaline > Saline ...
GGTCTACGGCCTGTTTCTGCATAGCCTGATATTCCAACTTCTGCGCGTCCAGCGCATCGGGAAGAATAACCTGTGTAGGTTGTGCTGGAGTAGGCGTCTGCGGTTGCAATGCCTGATACTGCAACTTCTGCTGTTCTAGCGGAGTAGGCGCAATAACCTTCGTTGCGGGAACAACCGTCTTGGGTTTAACAACGGGAGCGCCAGCAGTAGCGCCGGTCAATCCTGCGCCTGTAGGTATAGTAGAACCAGGGATAACGCCCTGTTGCTGAAATAGCGTATCTTGGTACGTCGTCTCTCCCTGCTTGTATGGATTTGCTACTGCCATTCTCGCACCGCCTTTAGTCTTATTATATCATAGGTCATAAATACGCCTTTGCGCCACCGCTTATAATTTTATAAACTCCAGTTGCATCTACCCCAATTTCGTTATAAGATGCACCATTAACGGCACGCATAACACAAAAGTTGCTGGCTTCGTCTAACCACATTCGAACATTGCCAGACGAATCACCAATAACGCAAGAACCATTTACGTCTACAGTTATTCTTGTAACGTTATTATTATCCCATAAATATGTCGTTCCATTGCCAGCCATAGACAATCTTGGATTGAAGTTTACGTCTTGTAGAAGAAGTCCACCCGTAGAACCTAAAACAAATTGCCAAGCCGGTATGCTTTCTGAAATAGATTTTCTAAACAAGAATAATCCTAAGTCAGAATACGCCCCCCGATCTATTTCTCCAACAGCGCCCCAAGTCTGTGGATCTGTAGCATCGTTTGTCATGATCTGAGAAACGCTTGCCATTTGTCCGTTTATTTCAGTGATTCCACCGATAAGAACGTTATCCGAAGTGATATTAAATCCAACCTTAGGCGAAACCTCTACGCGAACATTCTTCCCGTTTATTCTTCCTTCTGCAACATAACCAGTCTCCAGAAGGTCTATAAGATAATTCATGGCCTTCTGCAACTTCTGATCCATAGCGTCAAATATCTTTGCTGCGCTGAACTTGCCCATTATCTTGACCTCCCTCTTACCCTGAATCTACGCTCGATGTTGTACAGATACAATGCGTTACCCTCGGATATGATCTTGAGCCGATAGTGATGAGCGTTGGCTATAGCGGATACAGGCAAAGGCAGTTCTATTGTCTCTACGTCTCCGGTGAAGATATAGTCTTCTTCGTGGTACAACTCTACAAAGTCGTCTGCGTTTGTCGTAAGACTGTACAGAACGGTAATGTCTGCTGTTTCTGCCGCTGTGCCAGAGATCATCAGGATAAGCGTAGTAAGCGTACCCAACTCTGACGGATTAGTGTTGTATGCTTTCGTAATGATATATGGGTATATAATATCTTCCGTAGAGCCATCGTGCGAAAACCCCATGTCGTTGTATTCGTCAAACGTATGGTTTCCTGTTAGTGCGCCATTAACTATTTCATAATTATCTATAACAGTGTATATGCCGCTTCTTGTGTAGTTTGGTATATAATAGCATTTGAACTGTGAACTTATATCCACAAGATTCGAAGAAGGGCCGGACATTCTCCACCACGTTCTCGACTTTAAGTTGAATTTATAAAATCTCATAAAATCGTCACCTTGAGTCATAAACATATAGTTTATGTATACATAAAGGAACGTTTTATCGGTGGCTAGTTTATATTGATTCTTCAAGACGCCATCCACAGGATAGTCTACAAGTTTCATATCAATGCCGCACATAACTCCATTAGTCAAGGCATTGTTTACAAGGATAGGACGACTAATAATTCTGGGATTTGAAGCACCGTCGAACTCGTAAACATCCGACCCGCTGATAAAGTACAAGCGATTGTTTGCTTGAACCAAGTCGGATACAGTATTGCCTTCCTTTATCAATCCCATATCGGTAATAGCCATTTGCAAAGAAAAAGTATCTGGACTATAACCAGACAGCGCGTAGATGTGACTGGCCGAGAAGATATAAAGAACATTTGACATGACTTCCAGATCCAGAAGGTCGCGTTCTTTTTCTATCGTCCAGTACCCTGCGTCGTCCTGCACATATCCACCGGCAGGGCCAACACCAAAAGTTATTTTATCTGCACCGGCGGCAACAGACCAACTAGAACCAGTAAAGCTAGTCCACGCATCGTAAGTCTTGACTGTCTGTACTCTTTGCCCTGCAATGGGAGTCAGTGTTTCAGATTGCGCTACGCCTAGATAAGAGCCAACTACCGCTATCGCTCCCATTGTGTCTGCCGTAGACGTAGCGGTAACAGTCGCCGTAAGTACGCCAGCCCTTGCCGGTTGAGCAGTCAGAGAGTATGCATCATTGGCCATATCGGCAGACGCCATTAGAGCGTCGTCATCGTAGGCAAGGCTGTACCACGAGAAGAAATCTCCAGCCCTGCACCACCAGACTTTATTACCCATGTCTATCGCAAAGATTCTATTCGCATGGGACACAATGCGCTTAGGATAGAACGGCAAGGTTATAAGACCGGTTGTCGTATAGTCAAAATAGATTAGTTCTTTCACTGCGCTTGCGATAAAGCAGACATAATTTTTAGCTTCTGTCTTAAACAAAGCAGCATCATAATAATCACTGGCATAATTGCTTTCGCTTGCAGAGACAAGAAATTCGCCAATACTATAGTCAGACATGTCCAGTCGTTTGATGTATAAATCTGTTCCTTGTTTTATCAGCAAGTTAATAGACGGATCATCACCTATAGGATGATCCGATATCCCTACTCGAATTTCTCCGTCTGCTTGAGCGTTGTCGGTAAAGTTTCCCGAAACATCTGCCACTGTTTTTGCATATAGCATTATCGCTTCTTCCCTGTACGGTTCTGCGTCAAGAAGACCAGACAGATAGTTATCGTTAATAGCGGTAGGCGGCGTATACTCGTTAATGCCTACGCAAGGACGAGTAACTATACCCTGCATTTGTCCAGGCGCTCTGCTTCCGTAATAACTTCTCATATTAGAATCCCACTCCGAAAGATTTGCTTCTGTGCCACTGTGCGTTGTCACGTTTCTTGTTGCTCTGCGCCTTTTCCGTTTCCATTTGCAGTTTCCACAACGAGGTCAGAGCAGAGTCGTATTTCTGCATGAACATATTGGCCTGGATCGTATCAGGACTTGCACCAGAAGCACAGATCATGTGACAGCAGTAGAGCGCAAGCATATCGTGAAATCGGCTATCGAACTCTGGACTTGCAGTAAGCAAAGTTTCCGAAAGAGCGGTAAGTTTCTTATGATATCGAATAATGATCTTGAGTGCTACAACCGTAGGCGCAGGATAGATAGCCAACTTCTTAGAGCCAGTAGAATCAATGATCTGAAAGTAAGAGTTGGACACCATCGGATTATCGTCGCGCTTGCTAAGACTGTACTGCGTGTAGTCGTATCTGCTTGAAGGTGTTGCTTGATTCGCGATAGCAAGACGGATAATCTGCGAGATATCGTCCAGTCCTGTAGGAAGCGCATAGGAATCTTGCGCGATAACCGTTGTAAGCGAATCGTCTTCTACGATCAGTCCGAAATACGGAGAAAGCCCGTCTAAAGCCATGTTCATGTACGCAACCTTAGTTGTGTTGGACTCGGCATTGTTATATAAGCGGTTCACAAGATTCAGGAGTTCATTCGTGGTCATTCAATTACGACCTTTCTTTATTTCCAAAGTCCTTCTGCTGACCAAGTAACAAATGCACCAGAAGTGTTTACTGCACTACCTACTTTTATTTGAGTAGTTGATAATGCGTGTACATATGCCGCTGAACCACCAGATGCATAGAAGAACGATGCCTGTCCAACGGGATTTCCAACAAAGGTATCATCCAGATCAATAGTTGTAGAATATCCACCAGTACCTACGTCACTTGCCAGAGAAGCGCAAGGGAAACTTCCCCATATGCGCATATATCCGTTGTCCAGTTTGATCTTACCATTATCTAAAGCACCGTATCCTACGATAGTCTGATCATCAAACCGCTTGTCTACCTCATTGATCGCGCCTACGAGATTCGTTTTCTCTGTAGTTGTTAAACTGGCCAAAGTTCCAATGCTGGTATTCGCGGTGTCTGCGTGTCCGTCCACTTCGTTAATTGCCACAACTAGATTTGTCTTTGTCGTTGTAGAGAGACTCGCCAGAGTGCCGATAGATGTCGCGTTGGCTTTGACCGTCTCCGTAGTCCTGCTTGCTCCTGCAATCTCCGCAAGACCTTGCTCGACATTGGTTGCGGTATACCTATTCGCTGAATCTGTCAGAGTAACGAGATCAGCAGGGAACGTAGAAGGATAGACCATCTGGGGAACATAAGGAAGAACAGCGGCAGATGTAGCGCCTACAGACGCATTGATCTTGGTTCGCTTTTGTTCCGTTGCCCAATGCATCGTCTTGACTGTGGCAACTATAGTTCCTACCCAGAATTGGATATACACAAGACCGTCCAAGTCCATAACGGAGTCTGTCTCGCCCAGTCCGAAAGAGAATAGTTCAGAAGAACAGTCATAGCCACCCTTGTAGCAACTAGTTCCATCTGGCAAGAGAAAGTCAAGAAACGCTTCGTAGCCCAGAGCCGCTACTGCCGCAGGAACAACAACGTCTATAGTCACCCGTTCCATCTGTGACCCGAGCGAGTTAAGAGACAAGGATATAGTCTTGTCCGAGTTGACTGTCAGTGTTATGTCTGCCATTTAGTCACTTCCTTACTCATACCAATGATACGAGAGCGATAATACTGCGGTCTTTCCAGCGCCACCACCTACGGATGCAACAGACGCACTAATCCGTGTTCCTGCTGGCATACGCATTGTGCGAACTGATGTTTCTCCACCAACAGTATTATTGTTTGCCGCCGTAGTTGCTCGTCTGCTTACTATGCGTTCTTCATATCCGGCTAACCCCTTGTATAGCGTAATGATGTATGTGTCTGCCGTTCCCATCAAGCCTAACTGCAAAGAATGAATGTCAAACTCGTCATGTATGCCAGCACCAGTGTTTGTTTTGGTAAACGTTCCGGTTACTCCAGTTGAACCAAGGTTCTTGAGAACACCAGTAGTGGCAAGTCCATGTCGTGTGAAGATAACTTTATCCGTTGCTCCTGTAATTGTCCAGTCGCCATAAGTGTATCCGCGCAATTGTTCTGCAACCGCATCTGCTGTTCCAACTGAAACTGCCTTTGTATAAGGAACTCCGTTAAGATCAATTGTGACGTTACCAGCAACGTCACAAGCATGGGTTATCTGTAGCGTATCAACTTCGTCTGCAAGCACAGGAATGACCTCTACAATGGTTCCCATCGTCAAAGCGGTTCCGCTTGCCGTAAGCCCTATGCCAGCGGCCAGATATGGATATGTACGAGTTCTGCTATGCGCATCTTCTTCCAGTATCTCCAGCATTGCTCGTATATCTTCGTTGCTGACCAGTCTTATTCTACTCATTGCTCTCCTTTACTTCGCAATACGGCTCAATTGCTAATTAGGTTAAAAATTTGGCGCTATTACTCTTTAACAGGTTTTACAATGTCGCCAAGAACCCAGAAAGTTTGCTTGCAATCTTCGCATGTCCCGCAGCATTAGGATGCAATCCGTCTGGCATATAAGCCGCCATATGTGTTGCATTCCAAGGATACAACCCACTATTTGCATACAAATCAAGAACAGGTACGCTGTACATCGAGCAAACCTGTTTCAGGGCATTTACATAGTCGATCATCGTTTTTCCCACACCATTTGTAGCGGAATAGTATGTTTCGGAATTAGAATTTCGGGGGGTAGAGGTTATAAACACGATATCTGCACTTGGATACCGATCCACCAGCCCATTGATCAAAAACTTAACCGATCCAAAAAATGAAACATTATCCGCGTCCGTTGCCGCATCTGAAATCGCTCCCAAGGTTGCATCTTGCGCGAAATCATTTACGAGTCCCATCACGCAGACGAGGTCAAGTCCGGTTGGTAGACTTAGATATCGTTTGGTATATCGTTTATCGGAATACGATGCTTCCCTTGAAATTGCGCTCCCCACCCAAGAATCCGCAACAATAGACCCTAGATTTAATTGGTCTGCGACAACGCCGTAGTAAATGGAATCTACAGGAAGTTGAGTTGGAGTGCCACCCGGATTGCTTCCAGATGTAATAGAATCCCCCAAAAATCCCGCGCTGATTCCATTCCATCGGTCTGTAAGAAGTCCAATTACCGACGATATGGGCGTGGACGCGCCGTAATTATCTGTTATTCTGGCGTTTGGAAACGATACCTCCATATAGTCTACATATCCAATTAGCGTTGCCGCCCCAGGCGTTGCAAGTGTGCAAACATCACCACTTCCGAGTGCGCCGGTAGGAATATTAGTCGCCAGTGTGTCCGTCCAAAGTGCGGTTGTGCTATCATCTGCATAAAGAATAAACGTAACAAGTGTTCCGTTTGTGTTTAACTCTATTACTATTCGATACCAAGTATCCGCAAGTAATTCTCGGTTTGTGCTAGTTGTTGAACCAGTAGTTGCGCTTACCGTTTGTCCAGTCAACACACCATTAAGAATCTTTACATATGCGCCATCGGTAGGAGCCGTAACAGATGTGGTATCAAGAAATCCCATTCTCCTTGTAACACCAGTTAGAGTAGCGGCTGTGCTAAATATTTCCGTGAAGCGATATCCTCCACCCAAAACAAGTGAATCGCCCATTGAGTAAAAATAGTAGCCGCTATCAGCATTAGATGCATGCGACTTAAAGTAAAGTTTACCCGGATGCTTAGCGGTAGTGGATGTTGATGCCATCGTGCCTGTATTGATCGCCGCACCACTCCAGTAAAACTGACTCGCAGAAGAACCTATAAAATCGGTTTTATACTTTACTAAATTGGAGACAACCTGCGGCGTAATTTGCGCCAATTGCGAACCAGTCTCCTGTAATGCCGCTTCGGTATCCGTCCCTGTCCAGTACGAACCAGCATCAGCAATCTTCTGGTTTGCCGCGAGGTTATCTATGAAGCCTATTCTTTGAGAAAAAGGCATTTGCTAATCCCCCTTACATATCCCATTTAACGATCTGATATGTGCCGCCAGACGCATCAGAGATAATACTCAACGTTCCTCGAACAACCAGATCAATCGCCTGTCCTGCTGTCAGTTTTAGAGCGGTCGCATTGGCAACGGCGGTAGTCAGAGGATTGATCCAGATATTGCCGGACACGCACATAAAGGTAATCGGCTCGCCGTTGATAACGACAGAGTCTGCGCTTGCGTCTATTGCAGTTACTCCCGTAATGGCTTTGACAGGACAAAAAGCATCCCGCACGAGTTGTGTCATGTAATTTCCCCCTTAATAAACATAGAAGACGCACAACCCCGATTAAGAATTATGCGTCCTCCTTCTCTGTTACTTGTTACTCTTATTGTATCATGCCATGCAATAGGGATTAGATCGTGCCTTGAGCCGGATACACAACGTTATTGGCATCTGCCGTAGTGCAACGGTTGTCCTGTGCATAGGTCAGACCACAGACGATACATCCAGCCATTGCCGTTCCTTTGGCGGCGGCAGTACGCAAGTTGTTGCGAATAACGAAGGTCGTCCCAAGAGCATCGTTGATGCAAGCCAGAGTAGCCGAGATCACGTTGTCTTTGATGATACCGACCTTGTTGGCCGCATAGGTAACGGTAGCCGGAATGTCGATGCCCATGTTAGCGCCTTGAATAAAGCAACGCTCCACACGAAAACCATCTGCCTGTCCAGCACCAAGTTCGATAACCGCATCGGAGTATGCGCCCGTAAAGTCGCAATCGATGATCTTCATGTCTACGCAAGCGGTAGCGAGAATAGCGGCGGTAGCGGCAGTCGTGCTATTGCCACGGAAAGAACAACCAATGAACTGGATGCCATGCTGGCCCGTGATCGTGAAGATGTCGCCGCCAGTAGCGGTAGGCCCACCAAACTCCATGTTGATGAACCGGCAACCCTGATAGCTGATCGTAGCGGCTACCGTGTGGTTTCCTTGCAAGCGAGGTTTCGCACGCCAGTCGGTTGAACCAACGCCGATAACGTCCGTCTTCTGCGCAAACTTGGTCAGAGTTTCGCCTTCTGATGCGCCAGTTTGGTCGGCCTTGAAGAAGATTCGGTTACGAGCGGCATAGCCAGCTTTTGCGGCGGCAATAGAAGCATGAGCGGCGGCAAGAGCGACTGCCAATGTCTTGTACGCAGAAGTCCACGACAAGCCATCGTTTGCATCAAGTCCAGCATTCGCATCGACATAATAGGTCTTGTAGTAACCGGAACTGGCAAGATTGCCGTTCTCGTCTGCAAGCAGATTGTCACCTATAAAAAGCGGATTAGGAGGAAGTGTCAGTTTTTGAGACATTGTGTTACATCCTTTCTGGATTCTGTCGGGTGTAGAAGTCTACCCCACTAATTGTGCCGGAAGATATAGTAGGGGCAGACCGATCTGGCCTACCCCTACAGTCTTACTTACTTGCTTACGCGCCGGTCGAACCGACTACACGATAACCAGGTGAGATCATGCCTGTACCATACATTTCAAAACACATACCGCGATAGACCTGGCTGGATTTGAGCCATTCGGTTTCGAGCCAGATGGATTTCTTCGTCTGCAAGATAGCACCGGCATCTTCCAGCGAGTCGTCGATCAGGAACCACGGGCTTGTATCCGCAGCGCCACCAGTACCAGCGGTAAAGTCGATATAGGGATTGGAAACGACTCTTACCGGATTCAGAGAATTGGCGACGTTCTTCGTGTTGGACAGTTCGAAAGCAACCAGCTGCGATTCGAGGATCTGCATTGCACGATACTGCATATGGTCGTTGATTAGCAGGGTCGTAGCGCGAGTGTCGAACTGACCGCCAGCCTGATCTTTGATATCCAGGAACTTGTTCTTGCCAGCAATCAGGTTGTCGGTTGTCAGAGCGCCCGTTGCGAGGTTATTGTTGTGTTCCGCGCTGGACAGTAAGGGATGCGTAGCGGAGAAGATGTACACGCCGTCAGCACCGGTTGTCGTTGCAAAACCATCGTTGTACAGGTCGGCAATAGCCTTCTCTTTCTTCTGGAGCATGACGCGAATCATGGGAGCGCCGAAGGAACGATTGACCGTCTTGTACAGGTCATATTCCAGTTTCTCGCGGGAAGCGTCCACACCTTTTGAAATGGTCTGCGAGGTAATGGTCGTCTGATAACCCTGTCCAATGGAGTCGAACGAAATGGTATCCCTTTCCGCTTTGACTTCGGCAGCGGTCAAGTCGCCCAAGGTATCGTACAAGCCGATAAGTTTAGGCTCCTGGATTTCCGTGGAGATTTGCGGGTAATATTTCTGACGGGGCATCTTCGCTTCACGATTGAAGATAACGGTTGTTCCGGCTTCCGTCATTCTGGTAATGTCTGAAACTCTACCATTAGCCATTTATGTTCACCTTTCTTTCTTTTTTGTGCTTAGCAACTAATCAGTAGATCAGCAGCATCAACCACGACGTAAGCCTTCGCTTTGTCGTTGTCGTATCCAACTAAGAACAGGAACCCACCGGTCGTGTCGTCCGGGTCAAGAACCATGTCTCCAGCGGTCACAACCATATCGTACAGCGTTCCAAGGTCAGCAGCGGTGAAATAGGTTTTCGTACCAGCCGTGGTAAAGTCGATTTCCAGAACGGCACCATTGATTCCGTAGAACGGAACAAGCCCACTCGTGGTAGCCTGTGCTTCACAAGTGACACCCAAGATTGTCTGGCCGGAATGTGCAGCAGCGGCGGGAAATGCGCCCGAACTGGAGATAATCAACTGATCCTTGATAACATCCGTGGAACTGGCCGTCCAGAACAGGATGGGCCTTCCTTCTGTATTTTTAACTTTAATAGCCATGCTTTTTCAATCCTTTCTTTTAGCGATTAGGAACCGACTCGCGGTATTCCTTATCCGAGATTTTTGTTCGTAACACTCTTTCAAGTCTTGCCTTGTCTCTGATTTCCCAAGCCGTCAATCCTTCTGCTGTCGATGCGTTTCCTGCCCTATCCGATCTGGACAGTGTTCGACCGTTCGCGTCCACTTCCCTTGTTGACTCGCCCCTGGCGGCTGAAATGGCTCTTGTTTCGCGGTCTGGTTTACTTGCTCCGTATAATCCGATACAAACCTGTTCTGCTGTCATAACTCCAAGCTTGACCACTCGCATAATCTCTTGAGCATTTTGCTTCGCTTGCGGGAACCTTGCAAAAACTTCTGAATTGTCTTCCCTAAAGTCCAACAATTCTGTTCTTGCTTCTAGGCGCTGATACCGCTGATCTTCTGTATACAGGCGCTTCGCGGTTTCCTCGTCGTTTCCCTCTGCAATGTACTTGGCAATTCCGGTTTCAACGTCCTTTGCCTTCGACTGCTCTGCAAGCCTTTGTTCGAGATCCGCTAACCGCTTTTCCTTGAGTTTGTTCTCTTTTTTCAACTCAATGATAGCGACTTCTGCGGGAGTAATCTTTCTCTTTGCGGTTGCCACTGGCTCAACGTGTCCAGCAATTGCTTCTGCAACCTCGTCGGCAGGTTCATCAGGGTCTTTGTCCTGTCCGTCGTCTACCAGGTTTCCTTCGTCGTCAAACATTGGGGAATCTCCCAGGTCTGCGATATCCACATCGTCGTCTACCTGATCTGCAACATCTACAGGTTCTTTGTCTTTCGGATTAACGTTGTCAAGTTTCATAGCCATGTTATTACCCTCCAAATTGTGCGCTGGATGCGCTAAGTATCCGTTGGTGGATACAAACCAAAGAGCGTTTGCTCATACTTCCATTCTATCATGACCATGCAAGGGGGTAGCAAGATTAACAATGTATATGGCACAAATGGCACTTAACCTTGCAAATCTTGCTCATTATGATTCCAGATTGGAATAATAGACCAAATCAATTCCATAATGGAATAATCAAGTCTACATTAACGTTAATGTAACTCTTTATCCCATTGCGACGCATGATATAATAAGATTGTGGACATAAAAAAAGTCCACCCAATCCCTTGAACAAGGATTGCGAATCAGATGTGCCTGGCATCAGACTCGTTGGTAGACTCAATTACCATTATACTACACCAACAAAACTGATAATACAAGATGGCATAGGCTGATTCCAATAAGGAATTTGCCTATTTTTATAGGCGACGGAGGATCGACAGAGCGAAGGCACTCCGAGATCAAAAGGCCAGAGGTAGATGCAGCCAGTAGTAATGAAGTGCGTCCGGCGTGATAAGTTAGAACAGTTGTGATTGTTGCGTCGTTAATTCGGGTGTATATGACCGAGAAACAAATTATATAGGTTGGCCACCGTGATTGGGGATGTATGAGTGCTTTGGACACGGGAAAAAGCGATACTCATGCTGAATTGTTCTGTGCGAAAAAGCGACGGCGAAAGCGAAGCTAAAGCACACTCTCCTCTTTCAAGGGGAGAAGTGTGCTCAAGGCTCTGGCTCTGCAAAGCTAATAAATATAAATAGACGAAACTACCTTGCACTCCTTCTAATCGCTTGCTGCGGCGCACCGTTGTGTATAACCTTTGCGGTTTCCGGGCCTTCCGTAACGACTCCTGCGGATATCTCCACTTTTTGTCCAGACTTGCCCGTTTCCTGGATCTTAATAGCGTCTTCTATCTGCACGACAGACGCACCTTGCAGGATAACCGGACTTACGCCCTTCTCTTTGGCTTCTTCGATAAGTTCCAGTTTGTGTTGCAGTTCTTCCGTTGTCATGTCCCTGTTGGGCGTAGCACTTACCTTCTCGTAGACGATATGTACGCCCGGATAGTGTTCTGCAAGAGCGGTTCTGCCCTTGTCCGTAACCATGTTCGGGTTAGGAATGTAGAATCCGTTGATTCTTGTCTTAACGTGCATATCTGGACACGCATAGAAGCCGTACTCCGTCATTTCCTTTAGGTACTCGATGTTGCCGCCGAAGAACTGGTGCTGGATAATGTTGAACTTAGCGAGAGGAATCAATGCACCGCTAAACCCGTTCGCCGTAAACTCTTTCCCTGCCAGCTTGCACCCCGATATGATATGCGGAAATGCCAAAGTGTTTGTTTTTGTATCAAGCATTGCCTATTCCTCCACTTCGTCCGGTATTACTACTGTTTCTGCTGTCAAAGACGTTATCTTTCCGTGTTTTACCATTGGTTCACTTTCTGAACCAACCTTGTTAAGCTTCTGCGCCTTCATCTTCTGCCTTGCTTGTTCGTTGTGCCGTTCATACTCGATTCTTAGAGATTGCCTGTATTGTTGCAGCATAGACAAAGCTATGCGGTCAACCTTGTACTCCAGCATTTCCAGTTCTTCGGGCGGCATCTTGTTCTTCAACTCGTATTTTAGCCAGTCTCGCAGCGTTACGGGGTTCTTTGTTGTGCTGTTGCATCCTGTTTTCGTACAGGTACATTGGTTTAGTCCGCTTAACAAGGCAAGTGTTTCGCACTTCCCGCACATAGGATAGTTAAGGATGTTGGTCATGTTGTATCCAGACATGACCATCCGTTCCATTATCCAGTTTCCCTCGAACAACTTCTTCGCAAGAGCGGGGTAGGTTTCCTGCAACGCCTTCTGTACGCCCATGCTGTGCGGATCGGCCATTGCCAACTCCATTGCCTTTAGCTTGTATATGTCCGGTATTTCTCTCGCCATTAGATCATCCCCCGCTTATCTGCTCCGTTCAGTCCAGGTATCGAAGCAAGGTTATCGGGCGGCGTCTGCATCTGGTTTGTCTGCTGTACTTGTCCATTGCCGGATACTGGATTCTGTCCGTTCAAAGTCTGCGGGATAATCTGCTGCATCTGCTGCTTCATTTCTCCCATTTCTTCCTGTTCCGACTTTAGTTTCATGCCGAGAATGTCTTCCAAGGCAGAAACAAGCACATCGTAGGAGATAATCGGCTTCTGTACACCGTTGGCGTCGATAGACATGATCCCTGCAAGGTTTGTCAGGATATTGTACATATCCGTCTTACCTCTGGGCATTGCGTCACCGATAATGACTTCCGTATCGAAGTCGATCTCCGTGTATACGGTTTCGCCTTGCTCGTCTACGGCAGTCTCGAACGAAGGTATTTTGCCTATATCCATGCCGGCAGACTGATCTTCCAGCGCACGATCCAAAGTAGCGCCTGTCAGGGGTACGGTAGCCGGTACGGACATGATACCTTGAATATCTACATACTCGCTAGAGTTCTTGCCCAGACTTGCCCAGAAAGGCTTGTCCCAATACTGCATACACAGTTTCAAGGCGTACATATCAGCCCATTTCATGACCTCTGCAATATCCGACTTCTTATCCTTAATGCCTACAGAGCCTTGAACCATCTGACTATTGATCTGCGTAGCTGTAGCCGAGGAACCAGTCTGGCTTCCTGTCATAATATCGTGGAATCTGACGATTCTCTGCGCTTCTCTCAAGCACAACTCGATAAAGTTCGGTACTACAGCGTTGATACCGCCCATCTGCAAGACTTGGATGTTCTGTGTAGGGTCTTTGCAAGGAATAAAGTCTGCCGGATTGCTGTTTATCTCGCCCGGATCGACTTCTCCTGCTGGATCTATAGCCAATTTGCTCTGTGCGGAGAACCGAGCGGCTAATTCCAACTCATCTGCAAGATTGTTGACCTTTTCCTGCAAGCCAAGCAACAGATTTCCGTCGCCAAAGCCGTAGAACTTGCCTAGTTGCGGCATCATACGAGCGATTGTGAACGGATATTCGTTGTCAACGTGCTTGTAGTACGGATCTCCGTCTGATTCTCGATAGATAATGCCGCTTACATCCATTTCGATAAGGTGCAAAGCGTGAGTCTTCCTGTCTCGTGTCCAGTACCGAAGAAGCATGACGCTATCTGCATCGTCTATGCTCTCGTCACTGTTCTCTCCCTCTATCCGGTTAAATCCCAGCGTAGCGGCATCTGCGTATTTCTCGCCGTATTCTTCCAAGATGTACGAGATGGGCACATATCCAACTTCCTGTATGATGTATTCCGCATACTGCAAGTCCTTGGCGTCCTTTATCCGTCCGTCTACGAGAACAGATAGGATAGGCGGTACGCTAATGCGCGGATATCCGTTGGGCTTTGTCTTGTTGTTGGAAATAGATTCTTCCCAGGAGATTGTAAGATAGCAGTTGCCCAAAAGATCGTAATATCGAGCAAGGTCTTTCATGTGTTCTTTGAATCTGCACTTCTTGCGGTAGTATTCGCTTGCTGCATCGAACTGCGGCATGAACGCCTTGTGTCCTGGATTGTTGGTAACGTGCGAGAAGTCAATCTGCGACTCCAACATGCTGGCTACTTGGCCTTCTACCGTAGGTGTTATCAGAGCGATAAAGGAATTTGGGAAGTCTTCGTCGTCTGCTACGGGATCTCTGCGACATTCGTACAGTTTTTGCAGATAATCCCATAACTCCTTGTAGTTTGCATCTACCTCTGCTCGTCTTGTGTAATACTGCTGCGAGTACCTTGCACCTCTGTCTATCTGATCTTGGGTCATTATACTCAAAAGATCGACAGTACCTTCCTGTGTTAGAGAACCATCACTCTGTTCCTTCATGTATTATTCTCCTTTTAGTCCTGCTTTGCGCCGTTTGTATTCCTGTGTGCTTAGAAAACCGTCCTGATTGCGAAGTTTGGCATATGGATCTTCTGGTGTTGGATCTGGGATTGGAAACTGCGACTTTTCTTTGCTTTTGTCAAGCAATATATTCACTTTACTTGACAATTCACTAATCGAAATATTAAGTTCATGCAGCTGTAATCTAAAGTCTTGTATCTGTTCTAACAATTCTTTTTTACCGCCTAGCATACCTTGAACCTCCCGTCTTTACTTTGACCTGATACTTCTTGTCTCCGCTCTCGTAAGCACATCCATGTGTCTCAATATACTCTCTTGCTGATTGTCTGTCTATACGTCCCATTTCTATCGCGTCTTCCAGCTCTATCCGCATCCATGTCCCCGTAAGCAAAGACTTGTCCGGTTGCATTTCGCAAGCCTGTTGACTGCAAACTTGTAGATTTACAGCTAAAGCAATGACACAATTGTGAACAAGAATATTGTTCGCAAAGTATTCTGGTTTTTCATAAACTTGAAGATTATAAACTCTTTTTATGGATTCCCCGTTTTTTAAGTGCAGAGTTTCTTCCATTGTCTTGAACCATTTTTTTATATTCTTCAGGATGTTCTTCGCGCCATTTAACAAGGTGCTTAATGTTAAGCGCCCCATATTTTTCTCCATTTGCGATACGGGTAGCCTTAACTCGTTCTGGATTTTGCTCTTTCCATTCTCGCAATTGTCTAACAAGACGTTCCGATTGTATTTTTCCGTTTTCTCTAGATTTATTTCGTCTATCTTCTTGAAGCATATGCTTTTGACAGTGCGCTCTTTTCGGGATACATTCGAGGTTGTCAATTTCATTATTGAGTGAGTTATCGTCTTTATGGTGTACAACGAACCCATCAGGTATTTCTCCAAAGTTGTCAATCCAGATTTGCCTATGCAAAGCAAACGGCGGTTCTTTCCATTTGTCGTGTCTCCAGAAATATAGTCTAAGTTGTCGGCGCTTTGATTCTGGATATCTGTGATATGCTTTCCCGTTGTAAATAATTGTTTCACGTTCCATACATGCGTCTCCTCAATGGCAGAACGTTTCTCGTCCCACATGTATATTATATCACTAGCTTTTACGTTTTCAAGTGCTTTTTCTCCATTTGTTGTAATAATTGGATGACTTGGCGTTCCTGTTAATCCAAGTCTCGAAATAACTTTTTTTATTCTACTTCTAGTCTTAACGACAGGTTTATAACCATCTCTTGTTAAAACCATATCTCCAATCTTGATGTTTTCTATTGGTACTCGTCCTTTGTTGGTTAATATAAGTGTTCCTTTAACAAAACAATCGTCGTGAGCGCCCGGCTCTGCACCCATCCAACTGCCTTTAATCTTCTTTTCCTGATATGTGAATAGAAGCATTTCGTTCAACGTTTCTACATCGTTGATTAGCTTCATATTGTTTCCTGTCCAATGGATAAGGTCGATCAACATCAACTGTCTGTTCTCTGGGCCTGTACGCCAGCCGATGCTTTTCTCTTTCTTCTGCCGCAGCTTATCCGCAGGAGTCATGCGCCTGTAGAACTTCGTATGCCCCATCATCTGAAAAGCCTTCACAATCCAGTCGTTCATGTTTATTTCGGGGCCGAACAGGACGTTACCAAACATTCTAGCAAGCCCATATATCTGCCAAACGCACTCGTCAGGATCTCCGTCGTCGCGGAATACAGCTACTTGTTCACCCGTAATATTGTCTCGCATCATGCCTATGTAGAAGTCCTTGCCTTCTCCTGCCGTATCTGCCGACAAGACATATGGAACCTTAGGACTAGGCATTCTGTAAATGCGAGTTTTTCCAAGAGGATTCTCGATAAACTGGTAAGTGTCTGGTATGGGCAATCCTTTGCTATCTTCGTTGTACAGGAAGTTACCGACAAGGCAAGGTTCCCGCGAGTATTGCGTTCCTAATTCGTTTAATCTGTCTTGAATAGCATTGGCATTAAAAACGGTCTCGCCCATCGTTCCCCAATTGCCAAGAGTATAAACTTGATAGCGATAAGGATTAGTAAACTTGTGCCGTTCTAGTTTCTCTCCTTGAGACTTAGGAAGGAAGTGATTGTCTTTATATGTAGTCTTGAGAACGATAGAGTCTACGCCTTCCATTGCCAGTTTAATTGTGACATACTTGAACAGCCAATGAGTTCTTCTGACAGGATTAAAGATCAAGATAAGTCTGCCTTTTACAAATGGATCTCTAATTCTATCGTCCAGTTCTTCAACATTATCTTGCAAATCTTCCGCATTGACTTCTTCGTATATGATGTCAGTAACGTTAGAACCTTCTTCGCTTAACGATGCGGAATCGTTTCCTATGTTTTTTTCGTTCTCGAATTTTATACTTTTAATGTCTTCTACATTATCCAGACCTTCAAATAAAATGTGATTCCCGTTAATGCGATTTATCATCATGTGCCTAGGATTGCGCTGTAATTCCCAATATTTTAGAAGGTGCATTCGCTTTAGTCCGTTATAAACTTCGCCCCAACACGACATGATGCAGTCTGACTTTTGCTTTCTAAGACAAACAAGGTTTCTTCCAGGATATAATGTCATTTGCAAAGGCATTTTTTGCCCTAAGACAAAGCTGCTTTTCCCCGATCCATTCCCTCCGTAGTAGACTTCGTAGTTATGGACAGTAAGAAGATGCGGGTAGTAAACGTCGTTGAACAACCTCTTGTCCAGGTCTATATCCGCTATAGCCGGTAGTGCTTCTTGTCTGTGCGCCATTTATTCTGCCATTATCTCTTGAATTTTGATATCTCCAATTTGATCTATTACATACCAGCCAAGTAAACACTCTTTTGAAATACACTTTTGTACAATCTCGTCAACTTTGGCATTCAATTTTGTTATGTCTACCCATGCGCACAGTCTTGCAGTTGCATCCATTAGTTTGTTTACATATTCGTCAAAACTAATAATGCAGTCAATGGTAACATTAAAACCATGTTCCAATAGTTTATTCTTGACCATTATTCCCCAATCGTACCAGTCTACATGACTTTGCATTTTATTACCTTCCATACCTATACCTCCAAGTCTTCGTCTTCTTCTGGATTTAAGTTCTCGTCGTTTATAACACTAGGATAGTTCGTTTCCAAATATCTGCGGGTAATAGACAAGTCAAGATGCCCCCGCATTAGTATCAAGTCGTTTATGCTTGCATTGTCGAAGTTCATAGCACAACATCCGTCCTTGCTTAAGTGCATGAACATAATCGCATCGTCTTCGTCTAACTCGTTCTCGAATGAAAGTGTCTGCAAAACTAAATCGACAGGCCGCTTGTTCTTCTCGTCAAAGTTGTACAGCATATGCACCTCCCCGTTATCTCTGCATACAGTCTAGCCCTATCTATACCGTTTGTAAAGACGACAAATATTTGATAGTTTCTAAAGACAGAAGCAGATTAACTTACTTATAAATCTCGTAAATCTATGCGTCGCAGTCCTAAAGATATGAAGTCTAAATAATATACGGTGCTTGCTATATACGCTATATGCGTCTTTTTTGTTTTTCCCCAAATTTTTAGAAACAGCAACTAAGAACAATAACCATAAATAACTACCACCTACCCCCGTACACTCGCGTCTATGTCGGAACCAATCTTTACAGACAAACAAGCGATAGTCTCTTGCGGAGAAGGCCTTTTTGTCGCCGAAAATTGTGTGTGAGCTATATAGTGTATTCACGTCGTCGCGCAATCCCGACGTAGCCGGTGGGTGGTGGTGCGGCCTGCCCCTCGTCCTGCGGCTGCACAAACTAGCAACTAGCCAAGCTGATAGCCAATGTTTATAGCTTTGCGCTCTTATCCGTATGTGTGCGGCTGTGTGCTATGCGCTGATGCCTGTGTAGGCGTGTGGCATGGGTGTGGCGCGCGTTCGGCTAGCAAAGTAATGATCTTATACCACCATGCCCTAAAACAGGCCGCGTAGTCCTTGTACAGGCTTATGTTGACTTTGACATAGAGAAAGTCAGTCGATAGACTTTACACGTTGGACATACTTTGTTCATATCTGCATGATATGCTGGAGAAAGATCAATCTATCAGGAGGATGAAACAATGACCAGACAGTTTATCATCAACCAGGTATCGACTCGCGAAGTATACGACAAAGCGCTGCCATGCTATGCAAGACCGGCCAGATATTGCCCACATTGTAACGCGCCTATGAAGGATTCAGACGTTATCGACGAATACACGGACTACACCTGCGATATGCTGGTAAAGTGCCATAGTTGCGGCAAACTGCATACATATTCAGTGTAATCTTGTCGCGCATTGTCACGGCCACATATCGCTATATCTACACGCGATATATATATACTGGTGCCGGCAGTATATCCGGCAAGATTGGAGCAAATAAGATGAAACAGTACACATTAACTAACGAAGACGGTCAATCACGGCAAGTATATCAAATCAGCGAATCAGAATATCAGATTGTCGGATCTTTACAAATTCATCATGCTTCTGATTTTGGTTATGAATGCCTGTTATCTGACGCTAAATGCGAATGATTCGCAAATTGTAACGATTACAACTTAGACGCTTATATAACATACACGCTATATATATTATAGGGGGAACGACTATATGAAGGACTCTATATCATGTGGAACAACAGTATACGAGATTGACAATTTAACAGTCAGAATACACGAGATTGACAAAGATAATCCGATTGTTTACGAGAGAACATTTAATACAGCGCGTGAAGCATATTTGCAATTTTGCAAAATTACCGGATTCGTGCCTTTTGGTTATAACATATAAGCACACAGTATATTATATAGAGGGGGACGGACACATGATAAACAAAACCTATCTATTCACAGAAAAAGAAGTTATCTTATTACGCGATGCCTGTATTGAGTATTACCAGTTTTTGAAAAGCAATCCAAACAAGAGTCCGGCAGCGTTAGCCATTATCGAAAGCGTCAAGGCGTTAAAAGATCAATTCAAAGATGACATAAAATAACGTCCGCAAACCTATATTTTCCGAACATAACGCCAAATTTGCATATATAAGTATACATATACAGCACATAGCTATATGGACGTATATATTATTTATTGCATAGTTTACACTCCATTCACGGATTCTTCACAGTTTATTCATATATTCGCGACAGAACGAGATTATAGAACACAGGAGGGATAAAACCATGAAACATAATTTATCATTCGAGGATGCTACCAATCTAATCAAGTTAGAGATTGCCGGGAAAAGGGAAGCGGCCGCGCTTTGTGATGCAGTTATCGAGATTGTCAAGAAGTTTGACGGGAAAGTGCATAACAAGCGTTTCGACACTGCCGTTAATGCAGTAAATGAGAATGTCCGTGTTCGGATGCAGTATAACAGTTTTGATATCAAGTATTCCATGCCGAACAGAAGTGTTAAAAGCGTTAGCGCGGATCATTGGAATTATGTCGAGTATGACGAGCCGTATATTTGCGGAATGTGCATAGAATCAAGCGACAACAACCGCGCATTGACGCCGGACAAACGCATTATATCAGAAAACATAATTGCAAATATCCTAGAACAGAAAAAGCGATTGACCGCTGGCGCTGACCTGGCAGAAAAGCAATTAAACAACAATATCTGCGACTTTATCGGACGCAAAGCGAAACTATTACAGCAGATCGAACAATTCAATAATGACGTTGATTATTCGTTAGCAAACTATTTTGACCTTCGGATAGAAGTCCGGCGATAATAACCACAGATCGAAACGGCTGCAACGTGCAACGTATAACCGTAATGCGGTTACTGACGAGATCAAATAATCCTTAACAGACTGTTCACAATCTATTGGTATTTGTTCACACTTCGATGGTAAAATGAGATTAAGAGATAAAACAGGAGGGAAAGAACATGAACAGAGACAATCAGAAACCATACCACGCCACATTGACCAAAGCCATGCAGGAATTAACCAAACACGGTTACAAGTGCTTTATCCAGCCCGAAAACAGCGATTGTCTTTACGGCCATGTCATTACGCCGTCCGACAATGTTATGTATGTGCAGCGCGATTCTTACGAGTGGCGCGGCTGGACGTTCTCGATCCAGTACCAGCCAAGCAAGAACAACGGGAGCGGCTGCGGATGTCTGGAAGATCCCACGCCCGATTTATCGCTTGAAACCTGGCAAAGAGCAGAGCGCGAAGGATTGGCGTTTGCCGCAAGGTTACACGCAACGCTGTATAAATCTAGCGCCGATTGGCTAAAAAATCTCTGGAATAAGGAGGAAATGCAAGAAGTCAAGTAAACCACATTCGCGCTGTGCTACCGGCAGGACGGGCAGAAAGCGGATTTGATGGCTGCACCGAAAGCAACCTACCAGGCCGCAAGGCCGATAATATCAGGGGAGGTATAGACACATGAGAACGAAAGCAGAGCCAACACAGGAGCAAATGACAACTGCGCTTTACGATCTTGTCCGTGAAATGTACGACGACAATGCTGCATGGATGCTTGAAGTTCCAGGAGTCGAAGAAATCATGTCGGAATATCTTTACGACGATGTAATGGACAAATTATGCTGGGATCACGAAACCAACAACAACGAAAGCGGGGATGAAGAAAATGGCTAAATCTATGTACGATTGGGCGGTTCTGCGTTTGCCCGAATCCATGAAATCTACGCCGGATCAGGATCGCAAATGGTCTATCCTGGACTTGAAATTCGATCACTTTTTATTGGCCGAAAGCATCCGAGCCGGTGCCGTGGTTATCGGCGCTTATGCGACATACAGCGAAGCTGTCAGGGTTTATGACGAGTGCTGCGTACCGTCCTGGATGGGGTGTATCAAATGAGCAAGATAACGCCGTTTACAGACGGATTCGAGGGCAAACAAGGCTTCTGTCACGATCAAATGCAAGAATTATTAAAGGCTTTCGACCTGAATTATGACCCAGACATGAGCGACTTTGATTTAATTAAGATATGCGACATTTCGACCAGTACTCTATCGCTTCAATCCTGCTGATCCGTTATGTCTATAACCCGGCGACCGGCTGTTGTGTCTATCTCTACGCCTTCGAGCGTAACGCGAAGAATGACAGCCGGAGCCGCTGGCGTCGGTGCATTATCCCTATACGCTGGCATCCATGCCTTTAATGCAAACATCCGCTCGATGCTGGCCGCTGGATTGTTTAGAGCCTGTTCCATAACGATTGACTCTAGCTGTTCCGCTTTGCTCTGCTTGATGGCTTCCAAATTTTCGAGGTAAACTTTATTATTTGACCTAGACCAGATCGCCGGACTGATCTTAGCCAGGTGCAGCCGATCAAGGATATCAAACGGCCTAAGCTGATACATCAAGCCCAAGAGATACAGCGATTGCGGCAAAGACATTTTTACCTCTGGCGCTTCGTTATCGTCGGGCAGGATCATCAAGTCAGTAGAATCAGAACCGGATACGATTTTAATTACATCAGCACAAATAGCCTTCGCATGGGATAGCCACTTAATAACCTTCGGGTCTGGTTCCTCGTCAAATCTATCTGTAGGTTCCAGATCCAGGACAGTCTGCGCGAACAGATAATTGTCGTTGTCCGTGTCCATAGCAGACGATAGTGCGCCGTTCTGTGTTGCCGTCAATGCGTTGTTGATGTATCTGCTAAGATCATACCGCTTGTCTGGTTTAGCCATTTACCTCACCCCCAGACCAGCATAAACCTTTATGAACAAACTGTAAATACTGGCTTTTAAGCCTTGACACGTTCTGACTCGATGCGCTACTATTAAACCACTTGAACGAAGAAAGAGAGGACAAGAAATGACACGCATTTATTGGCAATTCAAAATCAAAGACAAGAACGAACCAGACAAAACAACCAAGGCGTTTTATGCGAACACGCACTTTACGAAAGAGGAAGCGGAGCAGGACGCACAGAGAAGATTAACCGAAGGCCAAACGGCAGAGTACGTCGGATTCGAATTTGTTTGAGGAGGACAAGAGAAATGAAGAAGAACAGAGACAGAGAGATCGTAAAGTGTATTGACAGTTTGACCGCCTTGATTATCTGCGAGGAAAAGGAACGCGAGTTTCTGGAAAAGACACTGGATATCGGCATCATCAATCCGAAGACCGTTTTACAATTGCATGGCGAGCAAGCGTTGGTGTCTGTCGCTATGGCTTACGGGGCAGATATCGCTTATGAACCGTTGGATGTTCCCGGCTATCCGCAGTTTACGCAGAAGCTGTCTATCGAAGTGAACGGCATCATGCTGTTTGCGCTGGCATAATCGCATGAAGCGGATACCGGCAGTAGACTATCAAACCGTCCAGGAGTACAGCCGCAGCCAGCAGATCAGCATAGAACTTGTCCGGCGATATTGCAGACTAGGCAGACTACCGGCAAAGAAGGTCAACGGACGATGGCTTATACCCAGAGATGCGCCCATAACCGGCTACGAGCCACGGCTAAAGCATGGCCGATACGTCGGATGGAAGGATATCGTCAACGGAGACTTAGAAAGTTTTTTGAAACGTCGCGGAATAATTGTAGAATAAAAGAGAGGGATAATGATATGATTAAGCAATACCTTGACTATGACAAAGTTAATAAATGGATCTTCAAGCGCATGTTTGAGTTAAAAAAAGATTATGGCGCGTTGACGCATTGCGTGGATCTGGAGGACGGCCAGCTGATTATAACCGATGGATATCTGGCGTTCAAAGTCGCTAAGACCAGCTTGATGTTTGACGTTGGATGCTTTCACGATGCAATACCAGCGGCAGAATCACTTATGCGGTTGTCATTTACACTGCTCGACAAAGCGCAACGCATCCACTATACGGACAGATGCGTTTCCCGTTACAATAAACCGCTCTTGCGGTACTGGACAGCCAAGGACAATTCCTTTGTTGTGCTTATGGACGAAAAGAAGCAACAAGAAGCGAATAACGCCAACCGCCTAGCCATGTTCGGGTCTGGTAAGTTAGAACCCATCCAGTTCGCAGACTGCGAATACAAGAAGGTCTATGCGATTGTTATGCCCGTCGGATACGACGACAAAGATATCGGGCCGCTCTTGGGAACGGTAACAGAAACTTAACGTTCTTAAAATGTGTCAATCTGTATCAGAAAGAGTATAATAGAGAGAGCAAGAGAGAGAGGTGCAAATTATGGACATTAGACTGGTCTGGATTCAGTTGCGTAATTTTAAGGGAACTGCCGACAGGAAGATCGTCTTTGACGGCAAGAACGCATCCGTTTATGGAACCAACGCCAGCGGAAAGACAACTATCTACGACGCTTTCACCTGGTTGCTGTTCGACAAGAACTCGTTGGGTGTATCGGCTTTCGACATGAAGCCGGTAGGTCTTGACCGGCCAGAGGTCGAGGTATCGTGCGTCCTGTCCGTTGACGGCAAAGAGATCGAACTCAAGAAGATCCTTACCGAAAAGTGGACTAAAAAGAGGGGCGAGGAACAGGAAACCTTGACCGGACACGAAAGCCGGTTCTGGATCAACCAGATCGAGAAGAAGCAGGGCGACTACAAGGCTTTCTTGGATTCTATTATCAGCGAGAAGGACTTCCGTATGTTGACCTCTGCGGATTATTTCCTGGGCTTGAAGAAGCCGGAAATGAGAGCGGTTCTCGTAAAGATGGTCGGCGGTGTGTCCGATATGGATATCGCCGGATCTGATCAGCAGTTGGTAGACCTCGTTTTGCTGATGCAGGACAAAGGCTGGTCTTCTGACGATCTGCTTAAACTCTGCAAGCAGAACATCGCGCTGTACAATACGGAACAGACTGCTATCGGCCCACGCATGGACGAGGTACGCAGAGCAATGCCAGCGGAAGCCGACTACAGCCAGCTGGAAGCCGGA
>Ga0268284_1000545_pt1 | contig 24411 bp, 41 predicted proteins | sample saktaG_14_FD_190137 | JGI IMG/M metagenome (GOLD analysis project Ga0268284, IMG submission 190137) | Saline water microbial communities from Sakinaw Lake, British Columbia, Canada - sak_2013_06_06_40m | ecosystem: Environmental > Aquatic > Non-marine Saline and Alkaline > Saline ...
TGGTGTATCTAGACTATCGGATACACCATATTATAGCTCTATTTCTTTAATTTACGCTAGCTGAGAGCTTGCCACAACGTTTATTAAATGAAAATTATAACTTTATATCTTTATTAAGAAAGGAGAAGAAATTATGGCTTGTAAAAAATGTGGATATAATAATGTCCCTGAAAGTAAATGGCCTTCTTTGGCAGGTAATAAGCATTGTCCTCTTTGCTATACTCCTAAGAATATTAAGTTTAAAAAAGAAGTATCTGAGTTTGGAGAAAAACTTTTATCAGTTATAGGAAAATCTATTTCTAATAAAGGAGTAAATCATGAGTAATATAAAATTTAAAAAAGGAAAAATAAAATATATTACTCAAGAAGGATTTAAAGAAAGAATGTCGTATACTATAGGAGATTATAGTTATGGGAAATATAATTTCTTCTATGCCGTAACTCATAATCCAAGTGGTAAATTAATATTAGGTAATTTATTAAAAATATCAGAAGCAAAAGAATTAACTTTTACTCTTTCTTTACTTTCTACAAAATGGGATGGCAAGAAAAAAATACCCAAGAAATTTCTTTCTCAAGTTGGAAAAATTAGAGAAAAATATTTAAGGAGATTATAATTATGAGCGAAAAATATCCTTATCCCTGTTGTCGTTGCGGTCTTTGTTGTTTAGTAGAACAATGTCAAATTTCTTTTCTTGTTCATGGAGAAGAAAAGATATGCCCAAGCTTATTTTTTAATGAAGAAGAAGCAGAATGTAGAATAGCAGAAATGATTCCTATTGGAGATGGTTGTTGTATGTCAGCAAGAGCATATAAAGCTGGAGTAAAGTTTGATTTTGCTTCTTTGCCAAAAGAAATAAAGATAATTGCTGCTCAAAATTTAAGGCAACAAAAAGGAGTATAATATGAAATTTGAGGTGGTATTAAATTGGTATGGAGAAATCCATACTTTTGAAATTAATAATTCTAGTGAGCAGGGAGCATTAAGAAAAGCAATTGAAAAACTTGCATTAAAATTAAAGATAACAAGATATGCTGTCCGGCAACATATTTATTCTGGCAATAAAATTACAATAAAGGAGAAATGATAATGGAACCTTTATCAAATATTACTTTTGTAACAAAAGGATATTATCCAGATATAAAGAAGTATAAAGACTATTCTCCTGATTTCTTTATCGGTAAGTTTGTGAAAAAGACATTCAGAGAAGGAGATATGCCAGAACATATGTGGGTAATAGTAAAAGAAGTAAAAGATAATACCCTTATAGGGTCATTGGATAATGACCCATATTTTATTAATGGTCTTAAATGTGGAGATGAAGTAGTTGTTAAATTGGAAGAAATAGTCGCTTATTTAGATCCAAAGGAGGAGTAATATGAATGATGATATTTGGTTGGAGGAGGCAGCTAATTATAATAATTCTTTTTATGATGAATATAATTATGAAAAGAGTATATATCTCCAAAAAATGTCAGTTATACTTCCTAAAGAAAAAGAAGTAATTCCAGAAAAGAAACCTCTATTAAGAGCAATTGAAATATAAAAAGGAGAAAATACTATGATTGACCATACAGAAAAGATTAGAAGAAAAATGGTTGAAGAAATTAATGAAGAAGTAAAATCTAATGATTCTAATGAAGAAAGAAAAAGATTAGAAGAAAAATATGGCCAGGTTTGGAATACAAAAGAACTTCAAGAAGATTTTGAGATAACTGCTTTTATGGCTCCTTTTGTTGGAGTAACAAGAAAATCAGATAGAAAGGAAGGAATAATGATGTTTCAACATCTTCCAAGATTTTACTTCTCTTTTCAATCAGAATAAGGGGAATGATAATGTTTATAAAAAAAATATCCCATGCCTTAACATGGCAAGAATATTTAGTTGCATATAACTTATTATATACAAATGATGGACAAGTTCAGTATGAGGAAGAAAAGTTTGCTCAAGAATATCCCAATCAAGAAATACTTCTCTTGAGAAAAGAAGCATTTCTTTCTTTATCAAAAGATGCTAAAGAGGTAGTTAAAATAATGATTGATGCTCCAACAGAATTACTTTGTGATATCTATGATAAAATATCGAAACAAAAGATAGTAGTATATTTAATGCATAAAAGAAAATGGCCAAAAAGAAAAGTAAAAAAAGTTTTCTATGAATTAAAACTTTATATCGAGGAGGAAATATGAAACAATTAAAATTAAAACTTAAAGATAATAAAAAGACTATTAAAAAAGAAGAAGAAGCACTTTTACATTTTACAAATGGTAAGGGGAAGAAAAGAGCAGTTAGAGTTTCTTTTATAAATTCATTTATAGAATCAGATGATGGTGGTTGTGTTATGACTACTGATAGTGGATTTACTCATTATGCTAAAGAAAAATATACTGATATTATTTCTTTAATAGAAAAACTTTAAGGAGAAAAAATCATGATTACTAGACAAGTAGATAAAACTACTTTTACTTTAACTGGACAAGGGCCAAAGACTAGAGCAGAATTAGAAAGAATGATAAATAAAGCTGGAGGATGGGTACAAAGTATTTCTAAAAATACAGATATACTAGTTACAAATAGTATTTATTCTAAAAGTCGTAAAATGTTAGCAGCAAAAGAATGGGGTATTCCTATAATTGATTATGGAGAACTAATGATAATGCTTGAAGGAGATACTTCTCTTCCTTCATGGGAGAAAAGAGAAAAAGTAATATCTAAAAGAGTTCAGTCAGTTGATAAAAAGAAATTAACAAGGTCTATAGAAATATAGAGGAGGAAGAATTATGGAGGGAGCATACAGAATAGATTTCCCATTTGTTAAAGGAAATAAAAAAGATATTAAATGTGAAAAATGTGATATATCTTCTTCTTTCTTTTATGTTTCATTAATAGATAAAAAAATAATTTGCCCTTGCTGTTTTATGAAAGAAAAAGAATATGAGGAGTATAAAATGGCAAGAGAATTAAATAGACTTGCAATACTTCGTGGCGATTCTGATTTCTCTGGTATTCTATATAAGAAGCCAAAAAAAGATTTTAAAATTATTATATAGGGAGTATAATATGAATACAAATAAAAAACCATTAGACGAAGAAAATGATTATAAAGGAGTTGTTGGAACATATCTTACAAAAGAAATAAAGGATAAGGTACAAGAAGATGCAAAGAAAAATAAAAGAAGTATTTCATCACAAATAGCATGGATAGTAGAAATCCATTATAATATGGAGAAATAAAATGGATGAATTTAGACTTTTTATATATAAATATCTAACATATGATAAAAAAATATTTTCCTCCAGTTATAGAACATCTCTTCCTGTGGAAAGAAAAAAGTAGAGGTAGATGGGATTCTATTACTGAAGAACTTTCTTTATTTGTAAATGATAGAGATATTATTAAAATAAGTATTCAAGAAAAAGAAGAACCTTGTAGAATAATTGTTAATTATTTTCAAGTTATATTTTCTTTGATAAATAACAATGTATCTTATTTTCTTTTAAAAGATGAGAAAGAAGCCCGAAAGAATTATTGGGATAAAAAATATCCTTTTATTAAAAAAAATAGTCCAGGGTCAATATTATCTCCAGATATGATTAAAAAGAAAAAAGAAAAAAGAAATCTAATAAGGTCTATAGAGATATAAGGAGTAGCCGATGTCTAAATTAATAACAGTAAAACAAAAATGGGAGCCTTTTAATAAACAGATTTTTTCTTCTCCTTGGATATGTAAAATAATTTCTTGGTCTAATTTTAATATACTTCCAGAAGTAATATGGGGAAGATTTGTTGGAACTCATGAAAATGGTGGATATGTATATATTTCTGCTGAAGAAGGAGAAGTAATTAAAACAGGCCAAAAAAATAAAGTAAAGGGATTTTCTGAAGATACTCTTTACTATAAAGTAATAAAGGAAAACACTCTTGATGGGCAAAATATTATAAAGATTAATAATGGTTCTTATAAAGAAGCAATAGGATATTATGAAGATACAATATATGGCGATGACGATTTATTTTTTCCTATTATAAAAAAGAGTAAATCCTCTAAAAGGATTTTGCCAGAAGAAAAATATATTATCACGCCAGAAGATAAGCCTTCTTTTCCAGTTCCTCCTTTCTTCAATATACCAATTACTTTACCAACAAATAAATTAATGAAACAAATCTCTGAGAAATATGAAAAGAAAAAATATGATTTTCTACCAGAAAAAGAAGAAGTATTTTTTCAAAAATTAGTAGAACCTTCTATCAAAAAGAATGAAAATATTTTAGATGAAACAATGTCCTATTTTAAAAAATTAATAATTATCGCAGAAAAATTTTTGGCACAGGCAAGTATTTATAATGTCGCCGACTATCTTCTTATACAAAAAGATATTACTACTGCAAAAAAGATAGTATTAAGATTAAATATTATGAAAAGAGCTAAAAATTTTAATGAGGTATTTAAAGAAGTAAAAGAAGCAAAAGAAGTAAATAAAGAAAAGAAGTTGATTAGAGCTATTGAAATATAAAGGAGTATTTATGAAAGACATTGTCATTAAAGTAATCAATCCTGTATTTAGTCAGATACAGGGAGAAAAACCTTTAGTAAAAGAAATTGTTAACAAGATTAAACAGAAAGAAGTAATTTCTTTCTCTAAAGAGTATTGGAGAAAGACTTGGGGAAAAGGAAAAGTAAAGCAAATATACCTAAAACATATGATATCTAATGATGGTATATTTCTTACCGGATTAGTCAATATCATTGCCGATTTTCTAACAGAAGAAGACTACAATGTTTTAATAAAAGAAAATAAAAAACAATTTATTATAGATTCTCCTAAATTAAATAATATAACTTTAAGAGAAGAACAAGAAGAAATTAGAAAAGAAGCTTGTGTTTGGGGAACAGGAGTAATTAAGGCCTCTACTGGAAGTGGTAAGACTGTAATTGCCGGAAGTATAATTAGTTCATATATCCAAGCAAATTTAAATTTTAAAGTATTATTTCTTTGCCATACTATCTCTTTGTTAAATCAAACAGCAGAAGAATTTAATAATAAACTCGGGATTACTTCTTGTAGAATTGGAGGAAAAAGTAAAGATAAATTAACTGAACAAGTAGTAATTGGGACTATCCAGTCTGTATCTAAAATGGAATTATCTTTTTTAGAACAATTTGATATGGTGATAGTAGACGAAGTACATAGAGTAAACTCAGAAGATTCTCAATACTATAAGACTTTGATAAAGATTACTGCTTCATTAAGATTTGGTTTTACTGCTACACTACCGAGTACAAAAGAAGGGAGGTTAGTTCTTGAAGGATTAATTGGCCCTGTTATAGGCAGTCCAGATATTAAAAAAGAAATTGCTGACGGAATACTAGCAAAACCATTTCTAAAACTTATTGTTGTTCCAAAAAGAATGATTGAAGAAAAAAAGTATCAAGATATATATGATATATGTATAGTAGATAATATCCAAAGAAATATACTAATAAGAGATGAGGCAATTGCATTAGCTAAAGAAGGAAAGACCACTCTTATCTATGTTAGCAAGATTACGCATATTGAGAATCTGCTTGCCCTTCTTAAAGATAAAGTAAAGGTTAAAGTAGTATATGGAATAACAGAAGGAATAGAAAGAGAATTGCTTCGTAAAGAATTACAACAAAAAGAAGTTCAAGTAGTAATTGCTTCTGTTGTTTGGAAAGAGGGGATAAATATTCCTTCTTTAAATACAATCATTATGGGCGGTGGTGGCAAAGCAGAAATAGCTGTCTTGCAAACTATTGGAAGAGGATTGAGAGTATTTGAAGGAAAGAATAGTTTATTAATAATAGATTTTTTAGACCCAGGGAAGTATTTAGCTGCTCATTCATTAGAAAGAATAAGAATCTATACTGGCAGAAATTTTATGTTATCTGGAGTAAATATTTATAATCCAGAAGAAGGAGAATAAAAAATGGACAAAAAATTAAATGAAGAAGAGTTAGAAAAATTGGCTGGTACATCAAAAGGATTTTTACTTGCAGTTGGATTACTTTTAGTCAACTCATTATCTCCAGAAGATTTCACAGATTTAGAAGTAAAGAAAATGGAAATTACTCTACCTAAAAACTTAATAAATAATAAAGGTCTTTTAGATTTAATACTTCTTTCATCCTCATCTATATATGAGGCTCTTATTAGAAATTATCTTTATTACTTAGAAAAGGATGATAAAACTACTTTGCTTGCTCTTAATGAAATCAAATATATGATTGAAACTATTTCAAAGAAAGTATTATCCAAAGAAGATAATTGTATTCAAATAGGGGATTTTACAATTCCAATTAAAAAAACAATTCAATAAGGGAAGTAATCTAATGTTAGATATAATTTCTTTTCTGGATAAACTCGAAATAGAATATAAACGGTCAGGCAAGAATGTTACTTCTGGATGGGTTGAAATAAACTGCCCTTATCCATCTTGTTATGACCCTTCTTTTCATTGCGGAGTAAATCTTAAATCTGGTAAACATAATTGTTGGATATGTGGCAATAAAGGAGGTATGCCAAAATTAATAAGTAGAATATTAGAGATTTCTTATAAAAAAGCAGAAGCAATGGTAGAAGAAGAATTTGGAATAAATCTATTCCTTGAAGATGAAGAAGAAATTATCTCTGCTAATAAAGTATTCTTTCCAAAAGAGTCAACTAAAATACTTCCTATTCCTCATAGAGAATATCTAATAGGAAGAAACTTTGACCCTGATTTTTTAATTAAGAATTATAAAATAAGAGCATGTTATTTAACAGGAGATTATTCTTATCGAATTATTATTCCCATTATCATTAATAATATTCTTGTTAGTTTTACTTCAAGAGATATAACTGGGGAGCAAGATTCTTATAAGAATCTATCAAAGGAGAAATCAATAATTCCCGTAAAGAATTGTGTTTATGGAATAGATTCTATTACAAATAAGATAGTAATTGTTGAAGGAGTATTTGATGCATGGAGAATTGGAAATGGTGCTGTTGCAACATTTGGCAAAGTTCCTACCTCTGCTCAAATAAAAACGATAGTAGATAAAAAATCTATAAAAGAAGTTTTTATCCTTTATGATAATGATGCAGAAAAAAATGCATCTAAGTTAGGAAGTATATTATCAAACTTCTTTAAAAAAGTAGAAGTATTAGATATTGATTTAAAAGACCCCGCTGAAATGACCGAAAAAGATATAGAGTATTTCAGAAAACATATTTTAAAATAGGGAGAAGTAACTATGAGAATGCATCAATATATGGGATTAACAAAAAAGGCAGAAAGATTTTTAGAAGTAAATATCAAGATGGTTCCAGATATTATTTGCCCTAAATGTAAAGAAGTAATTACTATGAAAAGAGATACAAAGCCATATTCAAAAATACAAGGAATGTATCCTGAAGATACCTATGACTTACTCGAATATTATTTAAAAGATGGAACAATAGTTAAAGAAGTACTTCAGGCACAACCTTGGTCATCAGGGCCAATGTTTTTTATTTGTCTTGAATTAGAAAATGGTAAAAAAATATTTAAATGGTCAAAAGAGGAAATAGATAGCCAATAATATAAAGGAGAAGTAAAATGACTAAAAAGAAATATGATGCTGAAGAAGAGTTTAGAAAAATAAAACAAGAGATGGCAAATAAAAAAGAAGACTATATTACTTCAAGAAATAAACTTTGTAAAATTGCGGAGAAATTTGCTAATTTAAGAACTAAAGAGGATAAAGACCATCCTGATTGGAATAGAATATACCTCCAACATATGGATAAATTAACATTTGAATCAGGGTTACAATCAGCAAGATTTCACCCAGATAAAAAAATAAAGGAGACAATAATGTCAATATTAAATGATATTAGATATTATTTTCTGTCTTTCATTTATTATTATATTGCTATGTATGGAGCAATTAGAGATAATAATTATATTAATATTACAAATATTAATTTTTCTTGTTTTTTATTTTTAATTTTTTGCTCCATCTTAATAGATAAGGAGAAACTATGAATAAAAAGAAAAAAGAAGAATTTTCAAGATTATTTAAAGAAGAAGTAAGTGAGAAATCAAAAGAAATAGACCCATGTAATGAACAGGATTGGTTTTCATTAACATTAGGATGGGCAATTGGCAGAGGGTTAGATATAGATGCAGCAAAAGAATTTGCTATTTATATTCGATATAAAACAGATTTAGGATAAAGGAGTAATTATGAATATTCAAGAATTTCATCAAGGGATGAATCATTATTTCTCTTTATATTCCTCCCAAAGATTTTTATGTCCAACTACTCTTCTCTTTAAAGAAGCTCGTATTAATATTATAAAATTTGATGCATGGCTTCATAAGCATTTTGGAGAATATGAAAGAGAAGATGGAATATCTATGAGACAATTAATAAAAAGGGAATTTGGTAAAGAAGCAGTATTATTTATTCAAAAATTAATTTAAGGAGAAATAAAATGGAAACAGAATTTTGGAGAACAAGAATGGGACAAAAATATTATGATTCTGATATTCCAAAAATAGTAAATTCATTAAAAAGTATTGCAAGGTCTTTAGAGGAAATTGCTTCTCTTTTAAAACAGAAGAAGGAGACGGATAATGAATAGAATAATTTCAATTACTGGAGCAGTAATAATAATATTTCTTGGTATTTATACTTTTGATTATAGTTTAAAAGGAGCCCTTGCTATTTGGACATTAGCAATATGTACTTCTATAATAACAAAGGAGTAATTATGACTAAAAGAATAAAATCATTAGAAGAAATAATTCAAGCCAATAATACTTTATACCAGCAAGGTAAATCTGGGACAATATCTGATGTTGCTTATGATAATCTAAGAGAAGAACTTCGTAGGCTTGACCCAAAAAATAAAATACTTCTTCAGGTTGGAGATAAGGTTGATGAGAAGGGGAAAGTAAAACTTCCTTTTACTCTTGGCTCTTTAGTTGATATGAAACCAGGAACAGGAAAAGTAAAGAAGTGGGTTGATTCTCTTCCCAAGAATACCAATTTTATTGGCTCATTAAAATTAGATGGAGCATCAACAGAATTAATTTATGAAAATGGAGATTTAATAAAAGCATATTCAAGAGGAGATGGTTTTGAAGGGCAAGATATTACAAATAAAGTTAGAAGAATAAAAAATGTTCCTTTAATACTTTCTAAATATGTAACAAAGTATTTGGCTGTTCGTGGAGAATGTATTTTAGAAGATAAAATATTCCAAGAAAATTTCTCTGATGAATATGAGAATGCAAGAAATGCTGTTGCTGGAGTAATTAATTCTCAAAAGAGTGTTAATTTTAAATTACTTGATAAGATTGACTTCATTGCATATGAGAGATTAGATGTTAGAGAAGTAGATAAACTTCAACAACTTCTTTGGCTGGCCGATGAAGGATTTAAAGTAGTTCCTTTCTTTCCAGTTGAAATGAAAAATATGAATGATAAATATCTTGAAGAAGTATATTTAGCATGGAAGAAAGACAGTTATTATTTTATAGATGGTATAGTGATTGATGTCGACCAAGGAGATTTTAGAAAGAAGCTTGGATATGAAACAAATTCTTTAGACCCTAAATATGCAAGAGCATTTAAAACTCTTGGAGAAGTAAAAGAAGCAACCATATCTAAAATCGAATGGAGAGTTTCAAAGCATGGAGTAGTTGTTCCGAGAGTTCATATTAAACCCATTAGGCTAGGTGGTGTTACTATAACTCATACCTCAGGATTTAATGCAGGATATATTAATGATAATGGAGTTGGAATAGGAACAAAGATTAAAATAGTTCGTTCTGGGGAAGTAATCCCTCATGTTCTTTCTGTTATTAAGAAAGTAAAGCCAATCCTTCCAAAGAAATGTCCAAATTGTACATATCCTCTCAAATGGGATGAAACAAAAGTAAACCTTATGTGTTATAATAAAGGGTGTTCTGCTCGAATGAAGAAAAGAGCAACTTTCTTTATTCAGAAAATAGGAGTAAAAAAAGTTTCTGATGGAATAATAAAGAAGTTGTCTGAATATGGATACGATACAATTAATAGTATTCTTAAAATGACTATAGAAGACTTAATGAAAATAGATGGAATACAAAAGAAGACAGCAGAAACTATCTATAACGGCATTAGGGACGCTCTCAATGGCATATCCCTACCTATATTAATGCACGCTTCTGGATTCTTTGGCCCAGAGTTAGGAAGTAGAAAACTTGCTTTATTGGAAAAAGAATTTGGGGAAAGGTTATTAACAGACTTAATAAGCCCTACTGATATAAAGAATATAAAAGGCTTTGAAGAAAAATCTGCTATGGCTTTTGCCACTGGAATAATTCCTTTTAGAAAATGGTTTAAGAATCATAAAGATATTATCACTTTAAAGAAGACTGTTGTTCCTAAAGGAAGGAAATTAATAGGAATGTCTTTTGTGTTTACAGGAATAAGAGATAAAAATCTTGAAGAAAATATTCAAGCAAATGGTGGCGAAGTAAAATCTTCTGTCAATAAAGATATTACTATATTAATCTGTAAGCAGATTGGTTCAGGTTCATCTAAAGAAAATAAGGCACAGGAACTTGGAGTAAAAATAATGGATATTAATGCTTTTAAAAAATGGTGGACAAAAAATAATAAGGAATAATTATGGATAATAAACTAATACAAGAATTTGTAGATGCAGTAGAAGAACTTCTTGATTGTCCTTATTCTGTTGATGAAGCAACAATTCCAAAAGCAGGAGTAATGGCTGCTCCTGGTCAAGTAATTATGGAATATTCAATTTCATTCTTAAGAATAAGAAAGCTAAGAAGACTTATTAAAAAAATAAGGAGTAAGTAATTATGAGTATATGGACACATGTTAATGGGATTATAAGAGTAGATGCTTTAAGAGGATTAGGAATTCCTGGGCAAGATTTTAAAGTAAAAGATTTCGGGGATACCGTATCTTATGAAGATGAAAAAGAAAAATGGGATAAATGCAATGTTCCTTGTGGGAGTGAAGGTAGTTTAACAGTACTTCTTTGGACAAATCCTCATGGGAATAGTATTCCTGCCTATACAGTTTCTATATTTGGCGACCTTCGAGATTATGATAATGAACAGGAAATAGTAGATTATTTCAATAAAATAGTAAAAGATAAAATGATTCGGCAAGGAGTATTTTCTTTTTATGTTGAAGAAACAAGAGGAAGAACATTTGTCTATAATGATAATGATAAAGTTTTTGAAGAAATATTTTATAAGGAGTAGAAATGAAAAATATATCACAGGAACAAAAGAAAGAACTCTTTCCAGAAAATCTAATTTTGTTAGGATATAGAGGTAGCATATCTCATAATATGTATCTTCCAAATACCGACCCTGATAGTATAGATGATATAGACTTAATGGGAGTATATCTTGCCCCAGTTGATTATTATGTTGGTATCAAAAAAAGTAAAGAAGTAATTGAAAAAGTTATCGACCCTTGGGATATAGTCAGCTATGAATTTAAGAAATTTATCTTTTTGCTTCTTAAAGGTAACCCAAATGTTCTTTCTTTATTATGGCTTAAAGAGAATTTTTATATAGAAAGAAATGGAATATATAGATATGGAGCAAGCCTTTTAGAAAGCAGAAATCTTTTTGTATCAAAAGAAGTATATCATTCTTTTACTGGTTATGCTTATGGTCAGTTAAAGAAAATGACTAGCCATACTAAAGAAGGATATATGGGGCAGAAAAGAAAAGCATTAGTAGATAAATATGGCTATGATTGTAAGAATGCTGCTCACTGTATTCGACTATTGAAAATGGGAATAGAATTTCTTGTTGATGGGGAACTTCGTGTATTTCGAGAAGATGCTCCTTATCTTTTAGATATTAAAAGAGGTAAATGGAAATTAGAAGAAGTAAAAGATGAGGCAAAAAGACTATTTGCTTTGGCTGATGAAGCATATGTAAAATCACCATTACCTTCTCAACCTTATTATATACAAGTAAATAAATTAGTAAAATCTATATTAATTGATTATATTAATGAGGAGAAAGAATATGAAAGATAATGAATATCAATGTGCAATATGCAAAGAAGTATTTGAAAAAGAATGGTCAGATGAAGAAGCATTAGCAGAATTAAAAGAAAATTTTGGAGATATTTCTACAGAAGATTGCGAACTTGTTTGTGATGATTGCTATAATGAATTTTAATTAAAAAGGAGAAGAAATCATGGGAAGCGTAAATGACATTGGATTGATGATAGCAGTATATATTATGATGAAGGCACATTCTTATTTCAGAAGAAAAGAAGAATCAAAAGTTGTTAAATCTTGGGCTGTCATTACCATTATAGTATCAGCATTATTTATATTTGGATGGATTGTTAAAACTTTTGGAATATTTGGGATTACTTAATAGAGGCAAGTATGGACAAAATACTTAATATGGAATGTATTTGTTATAGTGGTAATTGCTTCGATATAAAGAAATTTAAACCAATTAAAAATTTGAATTGGATAAAGCCAGAAGGAGGATTATGGTCTTCTCCTATTGATTCCGAATGGGGATGGAAGGATTGGTGTATGGCAGAAGAATTTAATATAGAAAAATTATCTACCTATTTTCAATTTACTTTTAAAGGTAAAGCATTTGTAATAAATGGAATAAAAGATTCTAAACAACTTCCTTGGAAACCAAGGCCGGGATTTAATCAAGAAATATCTTGGTCATTTTCATTTCAAAACTATATTGACTTTGAATTACTATAAGAAATATGATGGTGTTTTTCTTACATCAAAAGGAGAAAATAAAACGAGATTAGTTGCGAAGTATTCTTTGTATGGATGGGACTGCGAATGTCTTCTGGTTTTTAACCCAAAAAGTATCTTTCTTGAAAAGAAGAATTCTCTTCTGAGGTCGATAGAAGTATAATAACTTTAGTGAAAATACTTATATAATTTATATTATATAAGTATTTTCACTTTATAGAATAAGAGCCTATTATCATTATAAATAAATCTTATGTAAAATAAAAATTGAACGGCTATTTCGTGTCTTATATATATAGATAGGTATAAATAATGGATACAGACATTATTATGCTTTTGTTCTGAAGAAGCACTCAATACTTTTTGATAAAGCCTGTTATTGAAGGGCAAGACCGATATTTAAATGTTGGTCTTGTTTCTGTAAAAAACAAGCCGGATTAAAGAAAGTAATTTATTGGGTGGTAAATTATGATTTTAAATTCGGTCTTGTCTTTCAATAACAGGCTTTTTTATTTTCAAAATTCTACAAAGAAAGGAGTAATTATGAAAAGTGAATTAAGATTATATGGTCATATATTAGGAAATCCAAATTTAATTAAAGTAAAAAAGAATTGGAAAGATGCAGGTATTTATGGATGGATAGAATTATTAAAAGAGCCATTAAAAAATAATACTAAAAGTAAAAAAGAATTTGCAAAAAAAATTGGAATAGGAATTGAATCTTTAAATAAAGCATTATTAAGATTAGAAAAAGAAAAATATATTAAAATAAGTAATCCAGAAATAGCCCTTCTTCCTTTCTCTTCTTTACATAAAAAATATATGAAAGATTTTAGTAAAATATTAGAGGAAGGAAGGAATCAATAATATGTTAATAAATATGGAGGGACAAAATATAGATGAAATAATTTTAACTTCTAAAAATCTTTCTTTTCGTAAATTTTATGATGACTACTATGAAGCCTTTGGTTTGATAATAACTCTTTTTCTAATGGACTTAGAATCAAAATTTAATTACTTTGAAAAAAATGACCGATTAGATGAAGAGGGATTTTTCTTTAATACTCGTAAGAACATAAAAAAAACAATAGAATTAACTTCTCGACAACAACTCAGGGCTACCAAAGAATTGGAAAAATTAGGTATTCTTTATATAAAGAAGAAGGGAATTCCTTCTAAAAATTATTATAGAATAGACCAAATAAAATTATTTGAAGTAATCAAAAAAAGATTAATTGATACAAAAAAAGAAAATGATGTAATCACTAGTGACGACAATTTGTCACGACTAGTGATTACAAATTGTAACGCTAATAAGAATAAAGATAATAAGAATAAAATTAATAAATCTTTATCTAAAGATAAAGATAAAGTGCCTGACGGCACTTCTTGTATTCCTTCTAAAGACATTTATCCTATAAAACTTAACAGAAGAAAAGCATTTATTCCAAAAGAAGTTATTCCAAAAAACATTCCTACTGATGTAGAAGAGATATTAGATTACTGGACTGAAATGAAATTACAGAAAATACCAAGAGAAGGAACAAAGGCTTATTCAAAAAGCATTCAAAAAGTAAAAGGGTTATTATCAGGAAAATTATTTGGAAAGAAGTATTCAGTTAACACTATTAAAGAAGTAATATGTAGTTTTTCATTTGCTGCATTAGACCCTCAATTTGAACCAGCCAGCATAACATATAAAAAAAAGTTATCCAAAACCAATATTTCTGATTTTATATTAAACGAGTTTAATAAGAATGGTAATGGTTCATATTTCAAGCAGTATTTAAAAGACCCTCCAAAGACATTAAAAGAATTTACTCCTACTGATGATAAATATCCTGCTATATCAAAACAAATAAAAGAAGTATATAAAGACAAAATCCTTGGGAAAGCAAATACCAAATTTACTGCTGATGATGAAAATAAATTTCGTATGGCTTCTAATAAGATGATTGACTTCTTTAAAGATAATGAAGACAAGCTGGAATTAAGATTAAATAATGCAGATAAGATAGAATTACTTTTTGACAGTATTCTTAAAACAGTAGATGAAAATAAAGTGACTATTACTCCAGGCTGGTTATGTAGTGATACGACCATTAATAAAAGATTGCCCTCTTATTGTTTTAAACAATCCATATTTCAGTCAAGTCAAAAATGGAGTATGTATGATAAAAAAGATGATAGAGAAGTATTAACTATTGATGAAGGAGAAGACGAATGAACTTTACAGAAGAGAATAAAATTATTGAAGAACATGTTGCCAAGATTTTAGATATTCTTTATAATAGTCGAGACCCCCAAAAGATTACAGAAGTACTTTCTAATCTTTTTATTCTTGGATATAGTTATGGTGCAGAAAGACAAAGATTAGTTTTAAATAATCAGTTTAAAATTGAGGATATAAAAGTAGTAATAAAAAGAGGAGATTTTGAAATAGTTGATAAAGAAAAAGAGTTCATATATATGGGAGGAGATAGTTCAAATCCTTCGTGGGAAAGTTATCTCCAGAATTTTTCTGAGGAGTATAAATTAAGAATGATAGCCATTAAAAATCTTATAGTTGAATTAGGGCTGGTTGGAACAACAGCAGATAATTTTTGTAATAATACTTATTTTGAATTTAATGATGGAGTAAAGATTGCTTTTACTTGGAGAGCATGGGGAGATTTAATGCAAGCGATAGTTAATAAAAGAGAAGGATATATGAAATACTATTGTTAAAGGAGAAATCATGGATAAAAGAAAAGAAGTAGAATCAGAACATTATAAGACTTTGGCTATCCCTTAATAATTTGTTGATTGAGGAATTGACTAATTATGATTTAGATGTATGGGAAGCTATTACTAAACACCCAGCTATTCAGGAGAAATTAAAATGAATGGGAAAGTAAAGAATGTAAAAATAACAACAGGGCAAGTAATGTTTGATGCTCCAAATGGAAAGCAGTATTTTGTCAAGAAAGAAGGAGTGTTTTGTAATGTATATGAATGGCATGAAAATTGGATTTGGAAGTATATCACTTCTTTAAAAATAGAGGATAAAGTTACTGCTCAAAAAGTATGGGAGAAACTTCAAATATGAGAATGGAATATTTAAAATCACCATTAAATAAATATACTTTTTCAATAAGACCAATTAGAGAATGGATAGAAAAAGAAAGTAAAGGAAAAGTTCTAAATCTTTTTGCTGGAAAAACTAAATTAAATATTGATGAGATAAGAGTAGATGAGGACAAAACAATGGTGGCTGATTGGTATGGAGATGCTTATGATTATGTAAAGCAATGTAAAATTAAATTTGATACGATAATTTTAGACCCACCTTATGCCTATAGAAAATCAATGGAAATGTATAATGGCCATAGAGCAAGTAGATTTAATCAAATAAAAGATTTACTACCAAAAAGATTAAATAGAAATGGTAGAGTTATTACTTGTGGCTATCATTCTGTTTCTATGGGTAGAAGTAGGGGATTTAAGCAAGAAGTAATACTACTTATTAGTCATGGTGGTGCCATACACGATACAATTTTTACAATAGAAAGTTTATCATCAATTTTAAATTATAGAAAGGAGAAGTAATGATGGAATACCATAAAATTCAAACAGTATTTAAACGAGACCCCGAAACAAACAATAAAAATCTTTTAGAAGGAGAGTACTCTTTGCCAGAATTTAAATATCTGGAAGAGAACAATTGGGTGTACACAGAAAAAGTGGATGGCACAAATATCAGAGTAGAGTTTGATGGTAGCGATATTGATTTTGGTGGAAAGACAGATAGAGCGGAAATTCCTGGAGCATTACTTACAAGACTTAATTATCTTTTTGCTTCTAAAATAGATTTGTTTAAAACTATTTTTCCAGAAAAACCAAATAATGAAGGGATAGTAATTTATCCTGAAGTTTGTTTGTATGGAGAAGGACACGGAGCAAAGATACAGAAGGGAGGTGGAAATTACTCTCCTACACAGGATTTTGTTTTGTTTGATGTTAGGATAGGCCATTGGTGGTTAAAAAGAGAAGACGTAGAAGACATTGCATCTAAATTTGATATAGGAATAGTTCCTATTATTGGTATTGGTACTTTATTTAATATGGTAGAAATGACTCGTGAAGGATTCAAATCTCGATGGGGAGATTTTATTGCAGAAGGTATTGTAGCAAGACCGGAAGTAGAGCTGAAAACAAGAAGTGGTCACAGAGTAATTACAAAGATAAAGTATAAAGATTTTCCAAGAGGAAGGAGTAATTACTAATGATATTGCGAAGAAAGAAGGTTGATTCTGATATAGAGGAGAAGATTCTTACTGGTTTGATTATATCAGATGTATTATGCAGAGATATGGAGGCAATACTACAAAGTCAGAAAGAAGCATTTGAATCCCCTTATATCCAGAAAATCTCACGAATGATAATGGCCTATTATAAGAAGTATCGTAAAGCACCAGGAAGAACAATTCAAGATATATTTAATACAGAAAAAAAGAGGATGAAAGAAGATGAAAGAGATTTAATTTCTGCTTTTCTTTCTAGAATTTCAGATGAGTATGATGACAAAACTTTTAATGTTGATTACTTAAAAGATAAGGCTCAGAATTATTTTAAAAAGAGAAGTCTAAAAGAAATTAGTGAGGTAATCAATTCATTAGTAGAGATTGATAAAATTTCAGAAGCTGAAAAGGAAATAGCGAAGTATAAAAAGATAAGCAAGTTGACGAGCGAATGGATTGACCCTTTTGATTTAAAAGAAGTAAAAAAAGTATTTGATGATGAAAGAAGTGGAAAAGATGTTCTCTTTCGTATGCCAGGAAGACTTGGTGAACTGATGGGAGATTTTGAAAGGAATCAGCTTATTGCTGTTCTGGCTCCTGTTAAAAAGGGCAAGACCTTTATGCTATCTGAAATAGGGATAGAGGGAGTTCTTGAAAAATGGAAGGTAGTAATTATTTCATTGGAGATGGCATCTTCAAGAATGCAGAAAAGACTTTATAAAAGAATTACTTCACAAGGAAAGGAGGGCAGAGATTATATATTTCCATGTTTTGATTGTTTAAAGAATCAGGAGAATACTTGTAATAAAATTCAGAGAGGGAATTCTATTAGGCTTCTTGATGTTGATGGGAATAAACCAGAAGTATTTGACCCAGCATTAAGATATCGGCCTTGTACTTATTGTAGGGATAAAAATAAATCTTATATTCCAGAAACATGGTTTATTACTTATAAGAAGGATAGAATTACTACAAAGTTCACTCAGAAAATATCCGGCTCTATTAAAAGAATGTATGGAGATAATTTAAGGATAATTTCTTTTCCGGCATATTCAGCTAATGTGTCAGATATAAAGTCTGCTGTTGATAATTTAGAATATCAGGAAGGATTTATTCCAGATGTAGTTTGTATTGCTGAAGGGTCACTAGTATTAACAGATAGTGGTTTAGTACCAATTGAAAAAGTATCGGCTACTCATAAATTATGGGATGGAGAAAATTGGGTATCTCATGGAGGAGTAATATATAATGGGATAAAGGAGGTAATAGAATATAATGGACTTACAGCAACACCAGACCATTTGGTCTGGACAGAAGAAGGGTGGAGAACTCTTGAGTCTTGCAAAAGATTGGGATTACGAATTGCACAGACAGGAAATTGTGGGGGAAATTTACGGATTGGGGAAAATTATTTCTTCGATAGTACGAGTTCGGAATACTCCATCAAGAAAAAGAGAGTATGTTTATATGAAGTGTACCAAATGTGGAAAAGAAAAGTGGATACTATACGACAATTTATCCAGAGGAGTTGCAAAGGGATGCAGAACATGTTTGCAGCCAAAAAGATTCCCTACTTGGCTTTATCAAAGAATGGAAAGCAAACGGCAAATATGTCAAAATCCCAAAACTTTATCTTGGAAGTATTATGGTGGTCGTGGAATAAAATTTTGCTTTTCTTCAACAACAGAATCTTGTTTATGGATTGTAAAAAATTTAAGTCCTTTGAAGAGAGAATTAGAAATAGACAGGATAGACAACAATGGCCATTACGAACCCGGGAATATTCGATGGTCTACTCACAGGCAAAATACTTCACATACAACAAGAACACCAATAACTCCCAGATTGCATCGGATAAGACAGATTTATCCGCAAATACTTTATTCGGACGAGACATTAAAAACATATTTAAAAACAAAAACAATCAATCAAATAGTTTCTCGCTGGGAGAACAGAAAATTAGGAGGGAAAAGGTTGTGCGGGGTAGTAAAAAACCAGTCTGGGATATCGCCAATGCCGGACCTTTTCATCGCTTCACAGTGCAAGGATTTTTAGTTCATAACTGTATTGATTATGCTGATATTTTAGCTCCAGAAGATGCTAGAATGACACCAAGAGAAAGGAGTGATGATACATGGAAGACATTAAAGAATTTGGCTGATAGTAGACATTGTTTGGTAGTAACTGCTTCCCAATCTAATAGAATTTCTTTTGACAAAAAGAATGTTACACAAACGGATATTGCAGAAGATATCAGAAAGGTTGCCCATGTTGATATGATGATATCTTTAAACCAATCGCCATCAGAAAAAGTGAAAGGAGTAATGAGAATAGCAGTAATTGCAGGAAGGGATATAGATTTTGACCAATATAAAACTGCAACCATTTTACAGCAATTAGAACTCGGTCAGGTTGTGCTTGATAGTGAGACTATAAGATATACCAAGACCAAAAAAGAAGTAAAAAAGGAAGAAGGGAAAGTGCCTACCAAAGAAAAGCCTAGGAAACAAAGGGGAATTGACCTCGAATAATAAAAGACAGATTTTCATTTCAATGTGATATAATATAATAAAGAGGGCAGGGAATAACTAATATATTTTGTATTAGTTAATTTAATCTAAATAATAAAGGAGAAGAAAATGATTGAAAAAAGTAAAGTGTTGGAAGCGGCAAAGGAATTGAATGACTCTAAACTTGCAGAAAAGAAAGTTAAGACAGTTGCGACAAGTGTAGAAACTTTGAAAGAGGACTTTATGGCAGCTGTTGAAACTGTTTCTGAAAAAGATGAAAAGAAAATTCCAAAGGCAGTAGCAAAAATGTATAATAACCTTGTTGATGAATCAGAATCAAATGTAGTTGAAGAAGAAATTGAAGAAGAAATTGAAGAAGAAATTGAAGAAGAAATTGGAGAAGAAATTGAGGAAGAAGAAGTTGTAGAGAAAAAGGCAAAAGGGAAGAAGGCAAAATCAAAACCTGAACCAGAAGAACCAGAAGAAGAAGAAGAAGAAGAAGAAGAAGAAGAAGAAGAAGAAGAAGAAGAAGAAGAAGAAGAAGAAGAGTATGTAAAAAAGAAACAGAAAAAAGTTGAGCCTAAAGTAAATTCAAAAAAGAAAGAGAATGAAGTAAAAAATCCAAAAAAGAGAGATGAAAAAAATAAAGAAAAGCTCGATAAAAGAGAAAGAGACAAATATGGCTTTATTATTGGATCTCTTTCTAATTTATTTATTGAAATGATTAAAGCGGCTGGTAAAACAGGAGTAAAAATGGCCGATATTAAAAAAGCTAAATGGAATAAAACAGGGTTGACATTTTATTCTTTAGCAAAAAAAATGATAGACTTAAAAGTTATTGAGCAAAAAGAAAAGTTTTTTATTTTGTTAAAAAAATAAATTTGCAAAGCAACAATACTATTTTAGAAATAGTATTGTTGCTTATTTTTTTTAACAAAAGAATCCTTTATAAATAAGGAAAATTATAAATGGTAACCAATGGCTTTAAAATTAAGAAAAAAATAGATGTAGAAAATAAAAAGATAAAAGGTAAAAATTTTGACTCTTTATTAAAATCAAGAATAATAAGACAAGATTTGAAAAATAAAATAGGCTGTATTCCTACTTCTATATTAAAAAATACAAGAGAAAAAAGAATTGATATAATTACTGACAATATGGGAGGAGGGTATAATAATGTTTTAAAAAAGAATTTTAAGGAATTAAGAAAGAAATTCCCTGGAAGTGGAATCGAATCGGCAGGAGCAATGTCTTTTACAGATATTGGAGGGAAAGGGAAAGAATTTTTATCTGCTTTTCCTCAAAATATCGGGAGAATAATAACAGAAATTTATTGTCCTGAAGATGGAATTGTCTACGATTGTTTTGCAGGGCATAATAGTAGAATGGAATTGGTTTTTAAATGTAGTAGAAATTATGTTGGAGTAGACGTTTCTAAAAAATTCATGACTGCAAATAGAAAAATAAGAAAAATACTTTTGGATAAAAAGAAATCTTCTTTCTTTTCTAAAAATAAAAAAGATACATTCATCCATCTTATCGAAGGTAGTTCTGCAAAAGTAAAGTTACCAAATGATTATGCTGACTTTACTATTACTTCTCCTCCATATTGGAACATAGAATATTATGGAGATGAGCCTGAACAGCTTGGCAATGCAAAAACATATGAGAGATTTTTAGAATTACTTTTTGAACATGTAAAAGAGAATTATAGAATTTTGAAAAAAGGTTCTTTTGCTTGTTGGTTCATAAATGACTTTAGGAAGAATAAAATATTTTATGCTTATCATATGGATATGTATAATTTATTATTAAAGGCTGGATTTGAACCTTATAATGTTTATATTGTTGATTTAAGTGGCTCTATCGGAGGAGTATATGCTCAGAATATAGTAAAGTATAAGCTCTTTCCAAAGGCACATGAATATTGTTTAATATTTAAAAAATAATAGGGGGGTGAGGAATGGCAAAATTAAAAAGAAGAAATAAAGAAGAAGCAAAGACAAATGGGGAAAAATACAATAGAGCGGATTTAATTTCTATTTTACAGAAAGTAAAGCCAGCACTAGCATCTAAAACAATGCTCGAAGAATTTTCTAATTTCATTTTTACTGGTAGTCATTTATTAACAACAAATGATAGAATTTGTATTTGTTACCCTTTAAAGACAAGATTTAAATGTTCTATTCCTTCAAGCGAATTTTATAATATATTGTCTTCTCTTAAGGAAGAAAATATTAGTATAGAACAGAAGGAAGAAAAACTACTGTTTAAAACAGATAAAACTTCTGCTGAACTATCTATTAAAAAGATAGATGATGTAGTAAATGATTTTATAGAAGCAATAGGAGTAAATGATTTTTTTTCTGAAGATTTTAAATCTCTTTCTAAGGATTTTATAGAAGGGCTTACTTCCTGTATGTTTACTGCTTCTAAAGATATCAGCCAGCCTCTCTTAACTTGTCTTTATGCTTCTGGTAAAGAAATAATTTCATCTGATGACTATAGAATAAGTTTGTTCACAACAGATAAAGCATTAAAGGACAAATTTTTAATACCAGCTTCCTCTGTTCAAGAAATGATAAAATTTAAGGAGATTGAGAGTTATTTTAGAAATGATAGTTGGATATACTTTTTGACAAAAAATGGAGTAATATTTTGTTCTAGAATTATAAATGAAGTATTTCCAGATATAAAAAAGGAGTTTGATTTTGAGGCGAATGAAATTATTCTTCCAAAAGATTTTGAAGAACTTGTAGCGAATGCTTCTATTTTAGCTTCAGGAGAATTTGATATTGATAAAAAAATAGAAGTAAAAGTAAACAAAGGCAAAGTTTCTTGTAAGGGGCAGAATGATTTGGGGTGGATAGAAAGTAAATCAGATATAAATACAAAACAAAACTTTTCTTTTTCAATTAATCCAATTTTCTTGTCTCAAATTTTAAAGAAAACAAATATAATGAAATTAGGAGAAGGAAGAATATTATTTGAAACAGAAAAGTTCAAGCATTTAATTTCTTTATATATAGAGGAGTAGATTATGGGTAGTTTTTGTCATTTACATACACACATGGAAATGTCGCTCCTTGATGGGTTTGGTAGTATTAAAAATTATGTTGCAAGGGCAAAAGAACTTGGCCATGAATATTTGGCTTGTACTGACCATGGGAATATTGATGGTTTAATTCAGTTTCAAAAAGAATGTATCAAAGCAGAAATTATTCCTATTTTTGGATGCGAACTATATATTGTTCCAGATATGAATATAAAAGTAAAGGGGGATATAAGATATCATATAACAGTTTTAGTTAAAAATGATATAGGATGGAAAAATCTTTGTTATCTTTTAACGGAAGCAAATTTAAAAGGTATGTATTATAAGCCTAGAACAGACTTTGCTTCTTTTCTAAAATATTCAGAAGGATTAGTTATTCTTACCGGATGTCTACAATCTTTTCTTCATCATCCCGAAGGTAAAAAACTTGCCAAGGAATTAAAAAAAATAAATCGGGATATTTATATAGAAGTACAGCCTCATGAGTATAAACAACAGAAGGAATATAATAAATTAGTTCTATCAATTAATGAAACATGGGATATCCCTTTGGTTGCTACTAATGATTGCCATTATATTAATAGAGAAGATTCTTTAGGGCAGGAAGTACTTCTTGCTATTCAAACAAGAGTAAAATGGGATGACCCGAAAAGGATGAGATTTGAATTTAAGGAAATGTTTTTAAAATCAGAACAGGAAATGAGAAAGTCTTTTTCAAATCAAGGAGTATTATCGAGGGAAGTATATATAAGAGCTATTAAGAATACAGTAGAGATAGCAAAGATTTGTTCCAAATTTAGAATTAAGAAAAGAGAAGTAGACTTACCAGTAGTAAATACTGGTAAAGTTACAGAAGAAGTATATTTAAAAAATGTTTGTTATATGTCTTATAGACAATATTTTGATGAATCATTAAATGATAATCAAGAGTATTTTAATAGATTTAATGAAGAGTTTAATTTGATAAAGAAGAAGAAATTCGTTAGATACTTTTTGATTGTACATGAGCTAGTAGAATGGTGTAAAGAGCAAAAGATAATGGTAGGGCCTGGGAGGGGGAGTGTTTCGGGTAGCCTAATTGCATTTCTTATGGGGATTACTTCTATAAACCCTATAAAACATAATCTTTTATTCTCAAGATTTATTGATGAGGAGAGATGTTTTCTGCCAGAAACACAAATTTTAACTACCACTGGAATTAAAAATATAGAACAGCTAAATATAGGAGATATTATATATAACAAATATGGTGTTCAAGATAAAATTAAATTAATTAGAAAATATGCTGTTAATGAAAAAGTATTAAAAATAGAGTATGGGAAAAAATATTTTATCTGTACAAAAGACCATAAATTAATAGTAAAGAATTTAAAAAATGAAAGAGTAGAAAAAAAAGCTTCTGGATTGGTTATCGGCCAAGATAGATTAATTAAAATTAAGGTAGACAAGAAATGAAACTGGCTGGAATTTATATTATTGAGAATAAGATAACCAAAAAACTTTATATCGGGAGTTCTATAGATGTTTTAGGAAGAATGAAAAGGCATCGATTCCTTCTTAGAAGAAATCGACATCATAATCCTCACCTACAAAGAGCATTTAATAAATATGGAGATAATAATTTTGAGTTTAAGGAAATTAAAATTATTGAAGATTATAATCATTTAATTTTTTGTGAACAATTTTTTATAGATAATTTTAGTAGTTATAAAAATGGATATAATATGTGTCCAAAAGCAGGGAATATATTAGGCTATAAACATACTCCAGAAACAATAGTTAAAATGAAATT
>Ga0268284_1000548_pt1 | contig 24338 bp, 18 predicted proteins | sample saktaG_14_FD_190137 | JGI IMG/M metagenome (GOLD analysis project Ga0268284, IMG submission 190137) | Saline water microbial communities from Sakinaw Lake, British Columbia, Canada - sak_2013_06_06_40m | ecosystem: Environmental > Aquatic > Non-marine Saline and Alkaline > Saline ...
GACTTGGGGAGGGGCACGCGCCTACGTGTCCTAGGCGAGCAGAAGCTTGTCTCTCCCGATGGTTACTATACAAAATTCCAGTATTCCAATATTCCATCATTCCAGTCTCTTATGGCTTCAGCACCACGCGCAACGCGACGCCGCTCTTCATCAGTTCAATCGCATCCTTGAATCCTTCAAAGGGCAACTGGTGCGTGATAATCTTGTCTGCCGGGAAGCTGGGCTGCCCCAGAATCTCGACGGCCTTCGCGACATGCTCCGGCGTGGAGTCGCTCGTGCCGACCACGCGCAGTTCGCCGTAGTGCAGAAGGCGGCTATCCAAGGTGATATTGCTCTTGCCAGCCGGCAGCGAGGCGAACAAGCAGACCGTGCCCCGTTTACGCACCAGTGCGAGTGCCTGTTCCTGAGGAGCCGCTGCAGGCGCCGCGACTATCACGACATCCGCGCCATACCCGCCGGTCATCTCCTTCACCATCGCGCCAAGGTCTTCCGTCACAGGATTCACCAGACGGTCAAAGCCAAACGTCGCACCCTGCGCCAGACGCTCGGGATTGATCTCGGAAAGAATCACCTGCTTGGCGCCATATTGACGGGCCACCAACGCATTCAGGATGCCCATCGGTCCTGCGCCCATCACCAGCACGGTATCGCCCGGCTTCACCTGACTGTTCTCGCAGGAGTTGACTGCGCAGCTCACAGGCTCGGCCAGACACGCATAGAGCGGCTTCACATGAGCCGGCACTTTGATCACATGGCCATTCTTCAATCCTTGCGCGGGGATGACTACATACTCCGCCATGCCGCCGTTATAGCCAAACCCCATCGGCTGAATATTCGCACAGATGTTCTTCCAGCCCTTAAGGCAATAGGCGCAGGTACCGCACGAAATGCTGGTGGCCATCACAATGCGCTCACCCACTGAAAAACCAGGAGCCTTTGCCTCGACAATCACACCGGCAAACTCATGTCCGACCACGATTGGCGGTTTCATACGCGGGTTCCCTGAGAGATACGCCTTCATGTCTGAACCGCATACAGCACACGCATCAACCTTCGCTAAAAGCTCGCCTTCGCCACACACGGGGACAGGAATCTCTTCCGCACGCACATCCATTTGTCCGTGATAGACAACGGCCCGCATATTCTTTTGATTCATGATGTTATTGCTTTCGTTTGCCTTTCGTTTCTTATTTGAAAGGATTGTATTTTACTAAAACAGCCTCCCCGCTTCAATAGAAACTTTAAAAACTTCCCAACTTACCAATAACTTAGGGGTCAGGGTTCGGGGTTCAGGATTGCCCACGGAACACACGGGAAAACACGAAAAACTTTGAGGAGGTTGGGGGTTGCCATTCTTATATACCCCAGCCCGTCTGGTGACCAACTACAGCACGCTCCTTATGGGGGCGTGCGGCTTAGGGTCAACAAGGTTCATTACAAAAAATCATGGGGAACGTAAGCATTGCATCGAATGCGCTACTTCGTGTATCCACTGCGTATCACGGACTTCTTCTCCTTGATGCGCTGGGCATTGAGGGCTGCGCGATTCGCAAGATCCTTCATGCGTGATTCATCATTGCTGTTGGCGATAAACGTCCAAAAATCTTTGCTCATACCTGGTGAAAATTCGCGGACAATCGACTTCGCCTTGTCGGCCTTTTTCTTGAGAACCGGATTAGTAGAGGCGAGCTTCTCGAACTGCTTGGGATCCGTGACCATGACCGCGAAGGTCTCCGCGCGATCCTCCATCTCGCTCGTTGTCGCATAGTCGCTGACAAAATCCTTACGGATATCCGTATCCTTCTTGGCCGCCGTCATCTTACGCTTATCGCTCTTATCCATCTTGTCCGAATCCGGATTATACATATTTCCGCCATAGACAAACTGTTTGCTATTCAGCTTTGTCCACTCGATATTGTTCCGTTGTTTATCCGCGACATGGAACATTTCATGATAGATGACATGCGAATGGATCGGGACATTCAAAACAATGACGCCGGTACTCGTGGCAACACCGCCAGCAAGCTGTCCATTCATGCGCAAATTTCGGCACAAGACAACCGTATTTAATTTTGTCTCCTGCAAAAAGCGAACGGGGAAAATATCCATGGCCGCAAAAAATTGAGGCAGAACTTCTTTCGCCTCTTCCGGCGTGAGAACGTCTCCTGCAATCCGATCCGGCAATGTATACGCAATCGTGAAGCCGCATTTTTTTGCAACGCGCAAATACTCCAGCTCGATCATCTCCGGCGTGGCCTCCACGGAGGCTGTCTCATTCGTCGTCACACTTTTCTTGAGCGATGTCAACTCTGCATGAACCGAAGCGGCAAGACCCCCTGTCATTAAAATGATAACCCAATAAAAATGTTTCATATCTTGAAATAATGTTCCCAGTCCTTGCGCGGAGCAGGTCCGGCAAGCCATGTGTTTGCGACTTCATTGTTTGTAATCTTACGTGTGACATGATCGAACTCCAGCTTGGCATTCAAACGCTGCGCAAGAATACCCAGCCCCATCATCTGGCAGAGCGGACCTGCGACTTCAAAGCGTGAGCGGCAAACCTCCTGACCTTTGCAAGCCCTTAAGAAGTTTTCAAAGTGATTCGAGGGGCTCTTCATGACCTTCGGAAGTTTTGCTTCCATCTCCTTTGCTTTGTCAGCAGGAATGATGGAGAGCGTGGCGGCATGGGAACCGCCCTTGAACACGAGGTCATCGGTGTAAATTTCCTTTCCGGGAGGCAAGTCTTTGCCCGCACTTGTGTTACCGCCTGATGACGGGGCATTGCTGTCAACAGCCTTGCCATATCCCTTCGGGAGTTCAGGGAAGTTTTTTGTCCCGTCATACCAGAATAGATCGCAGGCCGGCAAATTCGGACCGCGGTCAGGGAACTTGAACTGCAAGGTGGTCGCCATGGGGAAGACAAACGCATTCCAGCGGTCCAGCTTCACCGGGTTCACTTCGGTCGGCAGACCCAGCTTCAGGAACTCATGCGACGTATCCAAGATATGCGCACCCCAGTCGCCCAAGGCGCCATTGCCGAATTCATACCAGCTACGCCATTCACCCATGACATAATCCGTGTGGTAGTCATGGTGCTGGACCTGTGCCAGCCAAGTATTCCAATCCAATGTTTCAGGAATCTTTTGCGCAGCTCGGAATCCAGGAACCTCGCTGTTCCACTTATGCCAGCGGCGCGAGCCGTTCATGTGTGCGACGATCTTGCGGACATTCTTTATAATGCCTGCTTCGGTCCAGGCCTTAAACTGGAAGTAATTACCCTCCGAATGACCCTGGTTGCCCATCTGGCACGCCACTTTATATTTCTTCTCAGCCGCCATCAGTAATTCAACCTGCTGGAACGTATGCGCCATCGGTTTTTCAACATAGACATGCTTGCCGAGCGCCATCGCATGCATGGCGATCACAAAGTGTGAATGATCTGGCGTAGCGATACTGACGGCGTCAATCTCATTGGCCATCTTATCAAACATCTTACGGAAGTCCTGGAAACGTGCCGCTTTCGGAAACTTCTCCATGATCTTCTGCGTGTGCTTAGCACCCATGTCCGTGTCACACAAGGCCACAATATTGCAGAGCCCGGTTTTATCCAATGACTCAATATCTTCCGCGCCACGGCAGCCAATACCGATGCACGCGAGATTGACCTTCTCAGTTGGAGCCGCCCCCTGCGCCTGAGCCGAACGGATAAACGGAAACGCGGTCATTGCGGATGCCGCTGCTGTGCTTGAGATAAATGTACGTCGTGATGTATAAATCATAAACTCCTTACAGTGCTGGTGGAAAAATCACATGCGGAAAGGCTGGATCTGCGGAGGCATTCGGGCAGGAAGGATATTCCGTGTTCGCGCCAATCGAGTACGACATCTTTGATAACGGACAGACAGGCGTAATTATTATGTACCCAGAAGGCCCGAAGATCCTATGGATGTCGGTGGACTCTGGATTGCGAAACGATGCCTCCTCTTTGGCGTTATCAATTTGCTTAAGATTCGCAATGCAGGTATTCATCTGTGATCGTTTTCTGGACTTCATAAAATTTGGTACTGCGATAGCAGCGATGATACCAATAATCGCGACCGTAATCATGATTTCGATCAAGGTAAAACCCTTAGTCCTTATTAGAGTAAATCTGCTACTCATGTTTTCACTGTAGCACGTTTGATTCGCTATGTCTATCCGTTTCCTAATTGCATATCAAAAGCATCTGCACCTAATCAGAGACTTTCTCTTCCTGCGGCAGCACGTCAGGATCCAGTTCGAGCGGGGGAAGAGGGATAGGAGCACCCGGCAATGCCTGATAGGCGCAAGCGCCAATCGGCAGGCCTTGCTTCAGGAAGAGTTGCTCAAAATCGGTTTTTTCCTCTTCCGTGCGCGACATGGCAGGCACCTCTTTGAAGCGCGTTGACGTTTCAAAAACCTTTCGGATCTCCGCAACATAATCCTGATGGTCCGTGGCGATCTGGATGATGCCGCCCTCTTCGAGTCGCATCCAGAGCACGTCCAAGAAAAGCGGAGAGAATAGCCTATGGCGCTGATGCCGACGCTTCGGCCAGGGGTCCGGGAAGAGGACGTAGACGCTCCGTACGCGATGTTCAGGTAGCAAGTAATAGAATGTGTAAAAGGCTTCCAGTCGCAACGCATGGAGATTCCGGGCCGGTAAACGCTCCGCCTTCCGGTTGAGCTTGCGTATGCGTCCGAGCATGCGCTCAATGCCGATATAATGCGTCTCAGGATGCTGAGCAGCCCGTGCGGCAAGGAACCGCCCGTTACCGCAGCCGATCTCTATTTCAAGAGGCGCCGTCCCGCACAGCGCCGCCACGGGCAGCGGCTGGGTCGGATCCGTCACGGGTATTTCACACGACAGGAGAGGGTTCATAGCAAAAGTGGGCACAAAAAAACGGCAGGCGAACCTGCCGTTTTTTTAATGGAGTTCTTAGTTGAAGATCTCATCGACCTGAGCAGCCTGAGCTTCGCCGAAGATGGCCTTCAATTCCTCTTCGCTGATCGGCTCCTTCGTAGGAACCAGCTTGATGTGACGGTGCAAGGGGAAGCCCGTGCCGCCGGGAATCAAGTGCCCGAGAATGACATTTTCCTTGAAGCCGCGCAACTCATCGACACGCCCAATCGTAGCAGCGTCTGTGAGAACACGCGTGGTGTCCTGGAACGATGCTGCCGAGATGAAGCTATCGGTTTCGAGCGAGGCCTTGGTGATGCCGAGCAATGCGGGCTGAGCTTCAGCAGGACGCTTACCTTCAGCAACGATCTCTTCGTTGATTTCCAAGAATTTCTGACGCGTAACCTGTTCGCCCCACAAGAAATCGGTGTCGCCCGGATTCGTGATGCGTACTTTACGTAGCATCTGGCGGACGATGATTTCAATGTGCTTGTCGTTAATTTCCACGCCTTGCAGACGATACACCTGCTGCACTTCGTTCACGAGGTACTTTTGAAGTTCCTGGGGACCGCAGACATCGAGGATTTCCTGTGGCACAACGGGGCCTTCCGTGAGCTGCTGCCCCTTCTTGACGCGGTCGCCCTTAAACACAACGACCTGCTTACCCATCGGGATCAAGTGTTCTTCATCGTGCCCGGCGATTTCGTCACGGACGATCAAGCAACGCTTACCGCGCTGATGTTCGCCAAAGTCAACCGTACCTTCGATACGTGAGATTTCCGCCGCATCCTTCGGCTGACGCGCTTCAAAGAGTTCCGCCACGCGCGGCAGACCGCCCGTGATATCGCGGGTCTTGGCCTCCTTACGAGGCGTCTTTGCAAGCATGATGCCCGGGGTGACCTTCGAACCTTCCTTCACCATCACGATAGCGCCAGCAGGAATGTGATAGAAGCCGAGCGTTTCGCCTGACTTCTGCTCCTTGACGATAATCTGAGGATGGAGCTCTTCCTTGGTTTCGAGAACGAGCAAAGTCGAGGCACCCGTGACAGCGTCATGGCTGGTACGAACCGAGACATCATCGACAAAGTCATGGAACGAAACGACACCTTGTTTTTCAGCGAGAATCGGCACCGAATGCGGATCCCACGTTGCAACCTTTTGTCCCACCTTAACCCGTGAGCCATCTTCCACGAGGAGTGTGGTGCCCACATGAAGATTGTAGGTATCGATTTCATTGCCTTCTGCGTCGACGATTTCAATCGTTCCGTTCTTGTTCAGCACAACGATGTTTCCTTCGTCATTGCGAACCGTACGCACATCGACATACTTGATGAATCCAGGATTCTTAACGATAATTTCCGGGATTTTTGCGACCGTCGAAGCCGTACCGCCGATATGGAACGTACGCATCGTCAACTGTGTGCCGGGTTCACCGATAGACTGCGCTGCAATGATACCGACAGCCACGCCGATTTCAACAGGCCTGCCTGTCGAGAGGTCGCGTCCATAGCACTTTGCGCACATACCGTGAGGCGAATCGCACGTCAAGCCTGAACGAATCCAGACACGCTCAATACCTGCATCGTCAATAATCTTGCAATACACTTCATCTATTTCCGCATTGGCAGGAACAATGATTTCGCCTGATGACGGATGGCGGATTTCATACAACGCTGTACGTCCGAGAATACGCGTCTTCAAATGGATGAGGGTTTCATCACCTTCTTCCACAGACTCGACTTCGATACCGTTCACGGTATTACAATCTTGGATGGTGATGATCACATCCTGCGACACATCCACCAGCTTACGCGTGAGGTAACCTGCGTCCGCGGTCTTCAGCGCGGTATCGGCCAAACCTTTACGCGCACCATGCGTAGAAATGAAGTACTCCAACACGCTCAGCCCTTCACGGAAGGATGCGGTAATTGGACGTTCGATAATTTCACCCGACGGATTGGCCATCAAGCCGCGCATACCAGCGAGCTGACGGATCTGGAGCTTCGAACCACGAGCCTTGGAGTCCACCATCATATAGACAGGGTTTGTTTCCTGCGGCTGATCGTCTTCGCTCTTCTTGTTCTTATCAATGGTCTTATAGAGTTCGTCCGAAATCTTTTCGGTCGCCGCCGTCCAAATATCAACGATCTTGTTGTGGCGTTCGCCGTCCGTAATCACACCGGTCTGGAATTGCGCGTCAACCTTCTCGACTTCGGTGTATGCCTTGGCAATAATCTCGTCCTTGATTTTCGGGCGGATCATATCCTTTAACCCCATCGAGATTCCTGCGAGGCAAGCGTGCTTGAATCCGAGGGTCTTGAGTTCGTCCAATACCTTCACGGTACGCGCATGGCCTGCAACCTGGTGGCAGTTGAGGATGAGGTCGCCGAGTTTGCCTTTGTCAATCTTATCATTCACAAAGCCCAGCTCGACGGGCCAGAGCTCATTGAAGATCACACGGCCAGCCGTGGTTTCAATGACCCGCGTGTCCGGATTGCCGAAGCGACGCCCCTTGATCCCATAGTCGGGATTGCGAAAACGGATACGTGTATGGTAGTTGATCGCGCCATCAGCGATGGTAAAGTCCACTTCACCTGCGCTATTGAAGAGCGTCAGATGCTCATGACCCGCAGGCCTCTTGCCCGCGATCTTATCCGCAAGCTTATCCTGTTGACTGGGAATCGTGAGGTAATAGATACCCAGCGCGATATCCTGCGTCGGTGTCATGATGGACTTACCCGAGGCCGGAGAGAAAATCGAGTTCGAAGCCAACATCAAGAGGCGGCTTTCGAGCTGAGCTTCAACGGACAACGGAACGTGCACAGCCATCTGGTCACCGTCGAAGTCAGCGTTGAACGCGGTACAGACCATCGGATGGATACGAATCGCTTCGCCTTCGATGAGCACCGGCTCGAAACTCTGAATCGACAAACGGTGCAATGTCGGCGCGCGGTTCAACATGACCGTCTTGCCCTTGGTGACTTCTTCGAGGATGTCCCAGACTTCAGGTGCGTGACGTTCAATCATCTTACGCGCCGTACGGACGGTATGGCAGATGCCCTTTTCTTTCAGACGGCGGATGATAAATGGCTCGAAGAGGGTCAGGGCCATCTTCTTTGGCAAACCGCACTGGGTCAGCTTCAATTCTGGACCGACGACGATCACCGAACGCCCCGAATAGTCGACACGCTTGCCGAGCAGGTTTTGACGGAAACGCCCGGTCTTGCCCTTCAGCATGTCGCTCAATGACTTCAGCGGGCGGTTTCCAGCGCCTGCGACGGCACGACCATGGCGACCATTGTCAAACACGGCGTCAACCGCTTCCTGCAACATACGTTTTTCGTTTCGGATAATCACATCCGGTGTCTTCAGCGCGAGCAAGTTCTTGAGACGGTTGTTGCGGTTGATGACACGACGATAAAGGTCGTTCAAGTCAGATGTCGCAAAGCGACCCCCTTCGAGCGGGACCAACGGACGCAACTCTGGCGGAATGACGGGCAGCGCGTCCAGAATCATCCACTCGGGTTTTGCCTTGCTGGTCCGGAATCCTTCAGCGATCTTCATGCGCTTCGTGATTTTCTTGCGCGTCTGCTTGCTGCGGGTATTCTCAATCTGCTCTTCCAAGTCATGCATGAGCTGATCCAGGTCAACCTTGTTCAAGCACTTACGGACAGCTTCTGCGCCCATCTGTGCTTCAAAGTTTTCGCCGAACTGCTCAATGGCGGCATGATATTCTTCTTCGGAGAGAAGCTGCATGTACTTGAGCGTCGTTTCGCCCGGGTCGGTCACGAGATAATCCTCGTAGTACAACACGCGCTCGAGTTCCGTCGCCGTCTTATCCAAGATCAGGCCGATACGGCTCGGGCTGCACTTGAAAAACCAGATGTGCGACACCGGGACGGCCAATTCGATATGACCCATGCGCTGACGGCGCACGCGCGACACGGTGACTTCCACACCGCAACGGTCGCACACGACACCCTTGTGTTTGATGCGCTTGTACTTGCCGCACGAACATTCCCAGTCGCGGGTCGGCCCGAAAATCTTCTCACAGAAGAGGCCGTCGCGCTCTGGACGATACGTACGGTAGTTGATGGTTTCAGGATTGCGGACTTCGCCATGGCTCCAGGAACGAATCGTTTCCGGAGAAGCAAGCGTGATGCTCACTGCATCATAATGCGCACTTGCATCGAACATACCGCCAAACATTTCTTTCACTGCATAAGGATTCATTGTAGGTACCCCCTCCGTAACTTAGATTCGAGTTGTCAGGTCAGCGACCGGCTGCGCCGTATCCCCACCAAGCAAGCGCATATCCAGACATAGACCGCGCAGTTCGTTCATCAACACCGAGAAGGACTCCGGCATACCGGCATCGAGGGTATTCTGCCCCTTGACAATCGCTTCGTAGATGCGTGTACGGCCTCCGACATCATCGGACTTGACCGTCAGCAATTCCTGCAACGCATAAGCTACGCCGTAAGCTTCAAGCGCCCACACTTCCATTTCGCCCATACGCTGTCCGCCATATTGAGCTTTACCACCCAGCGGTTGCTGCGTGACGAGGGAATAAGGGCCTGTCGCACGTGCGTGAATCTTATCCGTGACCAAGTGATGCAATTTGAGTATATAAATCTGCCCGACCACAACGCGCTGATCAAACGGTTCGCCTGTGCGACCATCATACAACACGGTCTTGCCGTCTTCGCAAATCCAAGCGTTTCCACCGATTTCCTTCGCCTGTTTGTCGTGGGCCTTGCGGAGCAACTCATCAATTTCATGCTCCTTCGCGCCATCGAACACCGGTGTTGCCGCATGAATACCTAACACCTTACAGGCTAGGCCGAGATACGTCTCAAACAACTGCCCCAGATTCATGCGCGAAGGCACACCGAGCGGATTCAATACGATATCGACTGGGTTGCCATCCGGAAGGAATGGCATATCGCAGTCCTGAACGATTTTCGCGACAACACCCTTGTTACCGTGACGGCCTGCGAGTTTGTCACCGACGGAGAGATTCTTCTTCTCCGCGATGTAGACACGCACTTGCTTAATCACGCCGCCCTCATCAACCAGGCCGCCAAAATCTGATCCGAAATCATCGTCTGTCATTTCATTCACTTCAGCGAATTTCGGACGAAAATTATTGATGATTTCCTCGATCTTCTGCTGGACAGGGCTGTTTTCGATCTGGATATGGTCATGCGCCTTTGAAAGACGGGCTAGCAAGGTCTTCGTAATCTTACGATTCGCCGGGATAATGATCTCACCTGAATTGACATCCAAGACATCCAGGGGAATCTTTTCGCCGAGCAAAATATTACACAGCGCAGTCGTCAGATCCTCTTCCAGCGCAACCACCTTCTTCTGGCGTTCCGCTTCGATGTCACGCGGCTCCTTCGACTTCTTGTCGACCGGATCCTCGGCGAGCGAGAGAAACGGACGGCGGGCTTCCTGCTGTGACGTCACCTTGATGTCCATCACAATGCCATAAACGCCGCTGGGCACGGTCAGCGAGGTGTCACGGACATCCGCTGCCTTTTCACCAAAGATTGCGCGAAGCAGGCGCTCTTCCGGCGCCAATTCGCTCTCGCTCTTCGGCGTAATTTTCCCGACGAGGATATCGCCCGGGCAAACTTCCGCGCCAATACGGACAACGCCGTCAGCCGCGAGATTTTTCAGCGCATCTTCTCCGACGTTCGGAATATCGCGCGTAATCTCTTCCGGCCCGAGCTTGGTATCCCGTGCGCCAACTTCAAAATCCTGAATATGGATCGACGTGAAGATATCATCCCGCACAATGCGTTCACTCACAAGAATAGCGTCTTCGAAGTTATACCCTGCCCATGGCATGAAGGCCACCATCAGGTTCTTACCCAGTGCCAATTCGCCTTGATGCGTTGCGGGGCCATCTGCAAGGACTTCGCCCTTCTTAACGCTCTGACCCACCTTGACAATGGGCTTCTGATTGAAGCACGTACCTGCATTGCAACGACGGAACTTCTGCAGCGCGTAACGCTGAACATCTTCTTCCGACTTCTTGCTCTTGGGCATCTTGCCATCTTCGGAAACCACAATTTCGGTTGCTGACACATATGCGACGGTACCCGCCTTTTCAGAGAGAACGGTCACACAGGAGTCAGAAGCGGAACGCTTCTCAAGCCCTGTTGCAACATAAGGACGTTCTGCCCTCAAGAGCGGAACAGCCTGACGCATCATGTTCGCACCCATCAAAGCGCGGTTCGCATCGTCATGCTCCAGGAACGGAATCAAGCCTGCAGCAATCGAGACCACCTGCATTGGAGAGACATCCATATACTGGACGCGCTTGTTATCAACATCTTCGAATTCCGTTTTGTAACGTGCTGTGATGCGAGTAGAGGCAAAGCTTCCATCCTCTTTGAGTTCAGAGTTCGCCTGCGCGATCACGAAATTCTCTTCCACGTCCGCAGACATATACTGCACTTCATTCGTGACCTTGCCATTGCGCACCACGCGATACGGGCTTTCGATAAAGCCAAACGGATTGATGCGGGCATAAATCCCGAGGGATGAAATCAGACCGATATTCGGGCCTTCCGGCGTTTCAATCGGGCAGATACGGCCGTAATGGGAAGGATGGACGTCGCGCACTTCAAACCCTGCGCGTTCGCGGCTCAAACCGCCGGGGCCGAGCGCCGAGAGACGACGTTTATGGGCCAAGCCTGACAGCGGATTCGTCTGATCCATGAACTGTGAAAGCTGGCTGCGGCCAAAGAAGTCTTGGACGACCGCCGACAAAGACTTACTGTTCACCAGACGTGCCGGAGCCAGAACACCGCTCGCCGGATCAAACAAGGTCATACGCTCACGAATGAGCCGTTCCGTACGGGCGAGACCCACACGGCACTGATTTTCGAGCAATTCACCTGCTGTACGGATACGGCGATTACCCAAGTGGTCAATATCATCAACCTGTTCCTTGCCCACATAAATACGGAGCAGCAACTTCAGTGCTTCAATCACGTCAATGCCGGATTCATCCAGCACACGCAAATCTTCCGAAACCTTTCCGGAAAGCCCAAGACGCTGATTGATTTTATGACGGCCCACCTTGCCCAAATCGTAACGGCGTGGCTCGAAGAACAGACGCTTGATGAGCGTCTTTGCATTCGACGATGTCGCAGGATCACCCGGACGTAGACGCTTGTAAATATCCTTGAGCGCATCTTCTTCCGTATGGATGCCTGCCTTTGCATCTTCGCGCAGCGTCTTGATCAGTGTGCCTTCATCGATCGACACATCAACAACCGCCACCTTTGAAATCCCCGCAGCATGAATGGTTTCAAGGGCAGAAACCGTGACAGGATCCAGACGTTTTGTAAGGATCTTCTTGGATTCCATATCAATCACGTCGTTCTTGAAGAGCAGCATGTCGATCTCATCTGTCACGTATGCCTTCTTCGTCTGAAGTTCTTTGAAGGTGTAAAACTGCTTCAGGATCTCTTCATCCATGCCATAACCCAGTGCACGCAAAAACGTCGTGACATAGAATTTACGTCGACGGCGACGGCGGTCCATGTAGACCCACATGATGTCGCTCGAATCAAACTGGATTTCAATCCAGGAACCGCGATCTGGAATCAGTCGAACCGAATAAAGAATCTGGCCATTCGGATGCGTCGATTTTTCAGAACAGATGCCCGGCGAACGATGCAACTGGGAAACAATGACGCGCTCCGCGCCATTGATGACAAACGCGCCATCACGGGTCATCAGGGGGATTTCGCCCATATAAACATCTTCTTCGCGGACTTCATCGCCGTCCTTCAAGCGGAACGTCGCTGTCAACGGGGCTGCATACGTGGTACCATCAGCCAATGCCGTCAGCATGTCGCACTTGGGAGCGCCCATCTCATACTTGACGAAATCGAGGGTATATTTGCCATCGTAGCTATCAATGGGGAATACTTCGCGAAAAATTGCCTGAAGCCCTTTTTCTTCTCGCTTCAGGGGCGCAGAATCTTTCTGCAAAAAATCTTGATACGACTTTGTCTGAATCTCAATCAGATCTGGAGGCTGAATAACGGCTTTCAGCTTACCGAAGACTTTACGATCAACCATGGCCTACCTCGGGGTTGGATGTTTATCAAAAAAATCACTGCCACTTAGAAACACCGCACACGCGTTTTACGTCGCTTGCCCGCTGAATAGGGAGTCCGCATTTTGAATCGCCGGTTGTGAATGGAAGTGTGGTAAGCAGCCACTTTTTTAACTAATTCACACTACGGTTGATTCTGCGTCCGATCTACTCAGGTGCGTGTTGTCTCTCGTTCTACAGTTGCGATCCTGATGACTGACGGGCTTTGGGCTTTTTATGCCCAACTTAGCTCTGCCAGAGTCATCCGCTGGCAGAGCTAATCGATCTATTTACTTCACTTCAGCCTTGGCACCGGCCTTCTCCAAGAGATCCTTCATCTTGGCGGCTTCGTCCTTGCTCACGCCCGACTTGACAGTCTTCGGAGCAGCTTCGACGAGGTCCTTAGCATCCTTCAATCCAAGACCTGTAATCGTGCGGACTTCCTTGATGACGCCAATCTTATTCGCGCCGAAATCCACCAGAATCACATCGAACTCAGTCTTCTCTTCGACTGGAGCAGCCGCAGCAGCTGCAGGAGCAGCAGCAGCAACAGGAGCAGCAGCAGTTACGCCCCACTTCTCTTCGAGAGCCTTAACCAACTTGGAAATTTCGAGAACCGACAGGTTGCTCAGAAAATCAATGACTTCTTCATTTGTCATTTTATGTGTTCCTTTTTTTGTTGTGCAACCGCCTACGTTATTTCGCGCAGGCGGGGTTTCCGCAGACATCACTCCTCATAAAGGAATCGCACGTTCTTGTGCAGAGGATTCAGCACTCGCTGATATCCCATGTCATGCGGCTTTTACGACACGTATTATGCCGCAGATCCGTTTTTCTTGTCCTCGTACGCCTTGAGTGCGTAGAGCACGTTGAGCAGCGGTGCATTGAGCACACGCACAAAGCTCGTGGCCGGAGCCAAGAGGGTTCCGAGTAACATCCCGCGCATCGCGTCCTTCGAAGGCAATTTCGAGAGCGCTTCGACATCCGCGCTGCTCAGTAAAGCCTTTTCAAGACTTGCACCCTTCACCGAGGCGATGTTATTCTTCTTCACAAACTCCGTTAGCATCTTCGCCACTTCAGCAACATCACCTTTACCGGTGATGATCGCCGTAGGCCCCGAGAGCATCTTGGAGATGTCATCCCACTCCAGTTGCTTCGCAGCCTTTGCCAAATAGGTGTTTTTCACAACCATCGCACGAGCGGTTTGCTTCGCAAGTTCCTTGCGCAGCGTCGTGAGTTGCGTCACTTTCAATCCGCCGTAGTTGAGTACAAAACAGAAGTCCGATGACTGAACGCGATCGATGACCTCATTTAAAATAGAAATTTTTTCAATTCTCATGGTCAAAACCTCCTGTTATTCCTTGACCAACACGCGGACACCAGCGCCCATCGTCGAGCTGACCGTCATCGAGCGAATAAACGCGCCCTTTGTGGATGCCGGACGCTCCGCCTTGACCGCATCAAAAAGGGTGTTGATGTTACCGACCAATTTATCAGCATCGAAGCTCGCCTTGCCGCAAAGCGCACCGATATTACCGGAGCGGTCCATGCGGAAGTCAACCTTGCCACCCTTAGCCGCCTTCACAGCGGCTGCGGTGTCATCCGTCACCGTGCCTGTCTTGGGATTCGGCATCAAGCCGCGAGGACCGAGTACGCGGGCGATTGTACGCACCTGCTTCATCGCATCCGTCGTTGCAATCGCGACATCGAAATCCATCCAGCCACCCTTGACCTTCTCGATCAAGTCTTCATAACCGACTTCGTCAGCACCAGCAGCGCGCGCTTCATCAGCGTGTTGCCCTGCCGCGAAGACGATGACGCGAACCTTCTTGCCTGTTCCATTCGGAAGGCTAACAGACGCGCGGACGGTCTGATCTGACTTTGTTGTATCCACTCCCAGACGGAAAGAAACCTCGATGGTTTCATCGAATTTCGCGCTGGCGTTTGCCTTAACAAAAGCGACTGCCTCTTCCAAGCTTACTGCCCCGGTCGGTGCTTTCTTCAGGATGTCTGTATAACGTTTACCATGCTTAGCCATGTTTCAGTTCTCCCTTAACCAACGATTTCGATACCCATATTGCGTGCAGTACCTTCGATCATCCGCATTGCGGCCTCTTCGTTGGATGCATTCAAGTCGTCCTTCTTGATCTGGACAATCTTCCGGAGCTGTTCGCGCGTAACCTTACCGACCTTGTCGCGGTTCGGAACGCCAGAACCCTTTGCCAGTCCAGCTTCCTTCTTGAGGAGCGCGGAGGCAGGCGGACTCTTGAACACCAAGGAGAAACTGCGGTCAGCATACACCGTAATCACTACGGGGATGACCAGCCCAGCCTTTTCCTGAGTCTTAGCGTTAAATTCCTTACAGAACGCCATAATATTGACGCCTTGCGAGCCCAAAGCAGGGCCGACAGGCGGCGCAGGATTCGCGGCGCCTGCCGGAATCTGCAATTTGACGATAGCCATGACTTTCTTAGCCATATTATACCTTACTGTCTGTCGTGATTCTCCCAGCATCCCAACTGGTACAGACGAATCACCGTTGACGAACCGTAACCGCAGGGCTTCTTACACAGTCTCAAGGACCGCGCGTTCAACCTGCCAGCATTCCAGTTCCACCGGAGCCGTGCGACCAAAAATCGCCACTGAAACTTTCAGTTTACCCCGGTCAGGATCCACTTCATCGACTGTGCCGTTAAAGCTCATGAACGGCCCGTCAATGATCTTAATGGTCTCGCCAGGTTCAAATGAAACCTTGGGTTTGACCTTCTCCTTTTTCGCAGCGACTTGGTTGACAATCGCATCAACCTCGTCAGCCGGAAGCGGCATGGGGCGTTCCCCGCCAATGAACCCGATAACGCCTGACGTTTCTTTCAGAAATCGCCACGTCGGCTCCAAGACCTGTCGCCCCTCATCATACAACGCTAAATTAATCAGGACATATCCAGGGAAGAACTTGCGCGTGACCGTTGTTTTCACGCCATTCTTCACTTCCGAAACCTTCTCGGTCGGAATGATAACCTCGCCAATGTAGTCGCCCATCTCTTCCATACGGATGCGCGCTTCGATGGACCGTTTGACCTTCTGCTCCTGTCCGGTCAACGTATGCAAAACAAACCATTGCTTGGTCATGGATATTTCTCCGAGTTATGAATGAATAAGTTGCAAAACAAGTGTGATCACCTTGTCACAACAGAGCACCACAATAGCCAAGATTACGATGAACGAAAGAACAACCAAAGTCGAATCAACCAACTCCTGGCGATCCGGCCATGAAATCTTTCGGAACTCTACACTGACCTCACTCAGATAAGTGCCTATGCTTTGAACAACCTGCTTCATACGCTTGATTCCTCGGTCAAATCAATAAAAAAAGTGGCAGGCCAGGAGGGAGTCGAACCCCCATCTACGGTTTTGGAGACCGCTGCTCTGCCATTGAACTACTGGCCTGTAAAATTCTCCATTGCGTAGTTTGGGAGGTTAATCCCATTCCACACGGATTGGCCTAAGCCAACCCCTACTTCGACTCACGATGCAAGGTGCGCTTACGTTCGTTCGGGCAGAATTTCTTCATTTCCAAACGGTTGGTCTGCGTACGCTTGTTGCGTGTCGTCGTATAATTACGGCGCTTGCATTCTGTGCAAGCCAATGTCGCTAATTCTCTGGGCATATTCGCCTCGCTTCAGCGTGAACCCATGTCCAGGCCGGTATGTTCGCATACCGGCCGGACACGCTCACAGGAAACAGTTACTTACTTTGTGACCTTCTCAACCGTTCCGGCGCCGACTGTACGGCCACCTTCACGAATTGCGAAGCGCATCTTATCTTCCAAGGCGACAGGCTGAATCAATTTCACAGACACATCGATGTTGTCGCCGGGCATAACCATCTCCACGCCTTCAGGAAGCGTGATGTCGCCCGTGACATCCGTTGTGCGGATGTAGAACTGCGGACGATAGCCCTTGAAGAACGGCGTATGACGACCGCCTTCTTCCTTGCTCAACACATACACCCGACCCGTGAATTCCGTGTGAGGCGTGATCGAGCCTGGCTTAGCCAAAACCTGACCGCGCTCGACATCTTCCTTCTTCGTGCCACGGAGCAAGCAACCGACGTTATCGCCAGCCTGTCCCTGATCAAGGAGCTTACGGAACATTTCAACGCCTGTGCAGGTTGTCTTTGCCGTCGGACGCAGGCCAATGATTTCGATATCATCGCCCACCTTGACGATACCACGCTCGATACGTCCGGTCACCACGGTGCCGCGGCCTTCAATCGAGAAGACGTCTTCGATCGGCATCAGGAATGCCTGATCGAGAACACGGACGGGCTGCGGAATGTAGGCATCCAGCGCTTCCATCAGCTTGGTGATGCAATCACATGCCGGGTCATCCACTTTCGTTGCCTTACTTGCAGGAAGAGCGGATCCGCGGATGATGGGAATATCATCGCCTGGATATTCATACTTGGAGAGCAACTCGCGGACTTCCATCTCGATGAGGTCCAGAAGTTCTGCATCGTCAACGAGATCGACCTTGTTCAGGAAGATGACAATCGCCGGAACGCCGACCTGACGAGCCAACAGGATGTGCTCGCGGGTCTGAGGCATCGGTCCGTCAGCAGCCGAGACCACGACGATCGCACCGTCCATCTGCGCAGCACCCGTGATCATGTTCTTCACATAGTCAGCGTGTCCCGGGCAATCGACATGCGCATAGTGACGGTTCGGGGTACCGTACTCCACGTGCGATGTTGCAATTGTTAAAATTTTAGTTGGATCGCGACGGCCTGCGGATTCCGAAGCCTTTGCGACTTGGTCATAGCTGATCGGCGCGTTGAAACCCTTGAGGGACTGAACGTGCGTAATAGCAGCTGTCAATGTGGTTTTGCCATGGTCAACATGACCAATGGTGCCAACGTTAATGTGTGGCTTTTCGCGAACAAATGACTCTTTAGCCATTTTGATTTCTCCTGTGAGTGTTGACTAACTAATCCAGTACTTGCAAAAATGGAGCCAACAAGCAGAATCGAACTGCCGACCTCTTCCTTACCAAGGAAGTGCTCTACCAACTGAGCTATATTGGCCTTACCCTTGCAGGGGCAAAGAACCCCTTACCCAATTTTTTCGAGGCAAACAAGCCCGAAAAAACAGTTTAAGCTGTTCTCTATCCTTGCCATACTGAGTTTTCCGGCTTCTCAAGACCCATGTCATGAAAAAAGAAAACCCCAAAAATATATCGAAAAGGCATCGCTGTGTCAATCATAGTCAGTTGTTTTTTTGATTTTTTTTTCGGAGCGTGGATTGACTTTTTTCCCTGAGGGCCTTGCGCGCCCCTCTTATTGGGGCGGCACGATTACATGTACATCCATCTGCGGGAATGGAATCGAGATATTATTTTGGCCGAAGATCGTGTAGATCCGCACCTGTAACTGCGTTGAAACATCGGCATACAAGAGAATCGGAATCCAGACCCGGACAATGAACCGAACGGAGCTGTCTTGGAACCCCTGCAGAAAGACCGTCGGTTGGCGGGCATAGCCTCGATCAATGTCGCTTTGTCCCAAGATCGCCTGCAGGAGTAAACCGCGCACAACGGTGAGATCCGTCCCATAAGCGACATCCACCGGGATGTCATACCGCCGATACTTATCATTACGCGTCCAGTTACGAAATTCTTTTGAGGTCACAACTGCATTGGGATACGTGACGATCGCGCCGTCACTTGTCTCAACAATGGTCCGTCCGAAGGTGATTTTTTGAACGGTCGCAAACTGGTCACGTCCGATTTCAACTAAGTCGCCTGGGCGAATCTCCTGCCCCACTAACAAGGTAATGCCCGAGAAGAAATTTTCTGCAATGCCTTTTAACGCGAGGCCCAGCCCCAAACCAAAACCGCCCAGCATGACCAGCATGCTTTTTGCATTAACTTGGCAAATAACGCACACGACAATCACAAAACAGGACCACGAGAGATAACGTCCAATCGTCAGTGCAGAAGCATACAACGCACGATTGGATTCTTCATCTCGCCGGGTACGCAACTGGACGTACTTGGAAACCAACTTCACAGCAAATTGCAAAACCAGTGCCAACAGCGAAATCAACAGGATTCTGTTCACGGTAATAACGGCAACGTCGGTCATCGGCAAAGGCCGGCGGAAGAGCGCTACGAAGTAATCCTCCAAGTGATACGTTTGGGTCAGCCAAACAAACAAGGAAACCATGAGCGCCACCCAAACAAGAGGAAGCGCCAACCGCTTGATCACGATATTGCGAAAATGCCGACCTGCGTCAGCGGCGATCACGTGAACCATATTCAAGGTGACGACAATGGCCAGCATCACTTGCGCAATCAGAACCTGCCATCCAAGAGTCATGGTAAAGGCGAAGTAGACAAAACCGGAAAGGGCCAACCAGACGGAGACCAGCGTCTGGATAATTGTGGCTGCACCCACACAGACTGTAAAGGTGTCGTGCCGTTCAGACAGGAGGCACTTAGTAAGCCATGTTACAATAAAAACGTTTAAAACAGGCAGGATCACCAAAAGCGGAATACGCGAAACAAGGGTAATGTAAAGACTTGTGCAAATCAAATGCTGGACAATAACCGGCATCACCAAGCGAATCACGCCTCTCGTCTCACGCACGGGCGCATTCCACATCAGCATGGAGAGCAACAAGATGCCTGTCGAGAAAAAGGCCTGAAACAACTGGATAAAGACATTCTCAGCGCCTGCAGACAGCCATCCGGACAAAACGGAAACGCGGAAAACCACGGCAAGGATCAACAGCCAGTACCCCAAGGAGAAGAGGCTGAACGCAGCAGGATCTTTAGAAAGCATCGAGGAGCGCAACAAGAACGGCTTGACCCAGCGAGCCTTGGCATACGTGAACAACGATGCGATGAGCGAAAGCAGCACCAAAAAGCGCAACCAGAAGTCAACGGTTAGAGGGATCTGCGTACGCCACCAGCCAGCGATCTTCACGTGCCACAGCGGCATATAGCGGACAAAGGAGACCCAGGCTCTCCTCAAATCCATGTTGCGCGTTGAAAACATGTTTTGAAGCGCAGCCTCTCGCTTTTTGTTGGATCGGTCATATAACTCATCGACCCAGCTCCCCGCACGAGCCAGTTTATCCGCAAAATCGTTGAGGGGTGTTTGCAGAGAGGCAATATATTCCAAGTTGGCGCGACGCTCGGCGATGTTCTGATTAATGGTTGCGATAAGCGCCGGCGAAACTTGACGTGCCTTTTCTTCTTCCAACGACTGGAGGACGCGATTCAGGGTATTCGTCCGCATGAGGACATCCTGCAAACGTTCCATCTGTCCTTTAACGGTTTCATACTCTGCTTTTACAGATGAAATCTGCCGGCAACACAGCATGATTTCAAACACATCGTCGCGCTCCTCATAGCTGTTCAGCATGAAGGAATAGGCGGATGTCTTCTGGCGAAATCCATCCAACTGAACATCGTATTCGTCGAGTCGTTCCTTTGCGCGCTGAATACGGTCCTTGGTACTATTCCCGATGATTTTCAGATACCGCTGATCTTCGAGAACCAGACGCGCCCAATGGGTGGCAACCCTCTCGTCTTCGTTGGATTCCGGAGGCATTGGCGGCCGTATATACAGCAAGGCTGCTGCAAGTATCCAACCGCCAATGAGTACGCATTTCGTGACGTGTCTTTTGACAAAACCAGATATATCCAACATCTTCATGCGTCTATTCGGCGGTGCCATCGCCGCCATAAAGAATGTCTAAGGAGTCACCAATCATTTCAAGCGCTTCTGCAATGTTGGCTTCCTTCACATTCAACGGCGGGAGGAAGCGGACAACATGCTCGCCCGCGACACAGCAGAGCAATCCGCCGTCACGGCAGGCGTCCACCACGTCCTTGGCGCTTCCTTCGACAACCATGCCGACCATCAAGCCTTTGGATCGAATATCCAACACTTGCTCGTACTTCTCAACAAAAAGCTTAAGACCTTCGACAAACAACTCGCTCATCTTTCCAGTATGTTCGAGCAATCCTTCCTCTTCAATCACATCCATGACGGCCAATGCGGCTGCGCAAGACACTGGATTTCCACCAAACGTCGAAGCATGCATGCCAGGCTTGAGCACGTCTGACAACGCGGGTGAAGCAATCAATGCCCCCATCGGAATGCCATCCGCCAAAGCCTTGGCCAAGGTAAAGGCATCGGGCTTCACTGGATAATGCTGCCAGCCAAACCACTTGCCTGTGCGCCCCATGCCACACTGGACTTCATCGAAAAACAGAAGCAGTCCCTTCTCGTCACAAAGCTTGCGCAACCCGACGACAAATTCTTCCGTGGCTGAAATCACGCCGCCTTCGCCTTGGACCGCTTCGAGCATGATTGCGACGGTCTGCTCATTCACCGCAGCCTTGACCGAATCTAGATTGTTCAATTCCGCATACGCGAACCCGATCGGTAAGGGATCAAACCCCTTCTGTATCTTTGACTGCCCGGTGGCGGTCAACGTCGCGAGGGTACGGCCATGGAAAGAATTCTGCATAGTAATGACTTCATACTTGCCTTTGTCATGACCCCATGCGCGTGCTAACTTAATCATGGATTCATTGGCTTCCGCGCCTGAATTACAGAAAAAGCACTTGCCATTCAATGACATTTTAGAAAGACGCTGCGCGAGCAACGCCTGACCTGTTGTATAAAACAAATTCGAGGTATGCCCAAGGGTCGCCACCTGGGTCTGAATCGCCTTGACCACTTTCGGGTGACAGTGTCCAACGTTGTGAACCGCAATACCCGCCGTGAAATCCAAGAACGTATTCTTTTCTGGATTGTGTACCTTGCATCCGTTACCGTCAACCAACGTGACGGTGGGCGCGTATGTGTGCATCACATACTGATCAAATAATGCGGCAATATCAGCACTCTTACTCATCTGCTATAATCTCCGTTCCTACACCTTGTTTTGTGAAAATTTCCAACAGCAACGAGTGCGGCATACGTCCATCAATCAAATGAACTTTGCCCACTCCGGCGCGGATCGCCTCCACGCAACTGTCTAATTTCGGCAACATGCCGCCCCCGACGATACCTTCGCCTTTAAGCTTTTGCACGCTGCTAATCCTCAACGTCGCCAGCAAGCTCGACGGATCATTGACATCCATGAGCAATCCCGGCACGTCCGAGATAAACGCCAGCTTACGCACCTTCATCGCTTTCGCCAACGCGGCCGCAGCAGTATCGGCATTGACGTTGTACGTCTTGCCATCCTCTGCTCCCGTCCCCAGCGGCGTGATCACTGGCACAATGCCAGCATCCAGCATCTCCCGCACAGGACGCGTATCAACGGCTACAGGATCGCCCACGTAGCCCCAGTCAATCGTCTCCCCGGTCTCCAGGTTCTTTCCTGCCTTCTTCGCCACGGAGAAAATCCAATCGCCATGCAACGGTCGTGCAAGCGCCTTGTGCTTCTGCAACAGCCGAACCACATTCGCGTTGACTTCGTCCTTGATGACACGCTCGACCACGCGGACGGCCTCCTCGGTCGTCACGCGTAAGCCCTGCACAAACAGGGGTGGAATCCCGGCCTTCTCCATACCGCGCGAAATCGCCTTGCCTCCGCCATGCACCAGAATCGTCTTGATGCCCACCGCGTTCATGAAGGCGATGTCGGTCAACAGACTCTCCAGATTCTCGGGTACCTCCATGACACTGCCACCGACCTTCACAAGCACGACCGAACCCCTGAAATCCTGAATGTAGGGCATCGCCTCGACCAGCACAGTAGCTTTTTCAATGATTCTCTGCATGTTAAGTTGTATATTCCGCATTAATCTTCACGTAGTCGTACGAAAAATCGCACGTATACACCACGTCTTCCCCGTCGCCGAGGTTCAAATCCACAGTCACATCAAAGGCGCGCTTGCGCATCACATCCTGCATGGCCTTGAGCAACGCCTTGTCTGCCACGCGTCCTTGATCATACGCGCAAATGTCGCCATAGTAGATCTGGGCCTTCTGGTCATCCACCTGAGCGCCGGAATAGCCGGTTGCCGCAATCACGCGGCCCCAGTTGGGGTCCAGGCCAAACCAGGAGGTCTTCACCAACGCAGACTTCGAAATCGCCCGAGCTGCCTTCTGCGCATCTTCCATGGTTTTTGCGCCATGGACGCGCACCGTTACAAATTTCGTGGCGCCTTCGCCGTCCATCACCATCTTCTTGCCGAGCTCGATGCAGACGGTTGTCAAGGCATCAACAAAATCCAGCCATTGCGGGTGCTGCTCCGTTAATGTCGCATTTCCTGCCACACCGCTGGCAAAGACCATCACCGTGTCGTTGGTGCTCATGTCGCCATCCACCACCACCCGGTTAAAGCTCTTGTTCGTAGCCAGGCGCAACGCCCGATCCAATGCCTTGGCATCAACAGCAGCGTCAGTTGTCAGGAATCCCAGCATGGTCGCCATATTCGGCTCAATCATGCCCGAGCCCTTGCACATGCCGCCAATCGTCACGGTCTTGCCATCCAGTTCGAGCGTCACCGCAACCTGCTTATCAACCGTATCCGTGGTCATAATCGCGTGCGCTGCATCAGGACCGCCTGTCGCGCTCAAAGCGCTTGCCGCCAGCTTGACACCCGGCGCGATGCGCTCCATGTTCAGGTTCACGCCGATGACACCCGTCGAACAGACCAGCACCAGCTTTTCGTCTATGCCCAGGGCCTCAGCCGCCAGCCGGGCCATCTCACGCGCATTCTTGAGCCCCGTCTCGCCAGTGCACGCATTTGCACAACCGCTGTTCACGACCACCGCCTGGGCCTTGCCGGACTGGGTCCGCTCACGATCCACTTGAACCGGCGCAGCAGCAACCTTGTTCGTCGTATAAAGGGCTGCGACCGTTGCCGGCGCATCCGCGACAATCATCGCCAAATCGCGACGGTTCTGATATTTTATGCCAGCCTCAACCCCGCACGCCTTAAAGCCCTTCGCAGCCGTGACGCCGCCATCAATAGTCTCAAACATTTTCATAACATCAACGCTATTCGGTATTTAGAACCATACATTATTGACTATTTTAGGGGCAAAGTCGATGAAAAATAGCCTTTAATTCTTGAGCGTAGAAACCCATGCCATCCACTTCACGGTCGTCGGAGAGGTTACAGCCCCCAAAGCAATCGTTCCGGACATCGAATAAAGCCCGCTCTGTTTTGCTGTAAATAGGATCGCTGGGGTCCAACCCAATGGCGCGTCCGAATTTGTTTGCCCAGACAAAACCAAAAACAAATCATTATCACTCATCGAAACAAAAGT
>Ga0268284_1000549_pt1 | contig 24324 bp, 16 predicted proteins | sample saktaG_14_FD_190137 | JGI IMG/M metagenome (GOLD analysis project Ga0268284, IMG submission 190137) | Saline water microbial communities from Sakinaw Lake, British Columbia, Canada - sak_2013_06_06_40m | ecosystem: Environmental > Aquatic > Non-marine Saline and Alkaline > Saline ...
GTGCCGTGGTGGCATTGTCCATGATGGATCATACCCGTAAGTAGGGCATGTCTCATTCCAATACCATGAAAACCACCGATCGTTCCTTAGATACCCACAGTCGCCGCGGTTTCCTGCGCGGCACACTCGCCGCGTCTCTCCCTTTTGCGGTTCCTTCCATGCTCCGTGCCGCCGCTCCGCCGCCATCCAATCGACTCAACCTCGCCGTGATCGGAACCGGTGGCCAGGGCTCGGGCCATGCCGGCGTCTGGGCCGGCCTGCCGGAGTCCCGCTTGGTGGCGGTCTGCGATGTGAACCGCAAGCACGCCGAACAAGCCAAGGCCAACACCGACGCGGCGCAAGGCGACAAATCATGCGCGATCTATCAGGATTTCCGTGAACTGCTGGCACGCGCCGACATTGACGCCGTTTCCATCGCCGTCCCGGATCACTGGCACGCGTTGATCGCGCTGGCGGCGATTCGCGCCGGCAAACACGTCTATCTGGAAAAGCCCGTCGCCTACACCGTCGAACAAGGCCGCGCACTGGTGGATGCGGTGCGGCGCTACGGCGCGGTTCTCCAGAATGGCACGCAGCAACGCTCGACGAGTTTTTTCCAACGCGCCACATGGCTCGCCCGCTCGGGCAAACTTGGCAACGTTCACACCGCCATCGCGATTTCTCCTGATGGCCCGCAGGGCGGGGATCCCAATCCCACCACTCCGCCGCCGGAAATCGACTACGAGTTCTGGCTCGGCCCGGCACCATGGAAACCCTACACGCCGGGCCGTTGCAGCGGTCACGGCGGTGTGGGTTGGTATCACATCCGCGATTACTCCGGCGGCTGGATCACCGCCTGGGGATCCCATCACGTCGATTGCGCGCAATGGGCGCTCGGCAAGGACCACGAGGCCCCGATCACGGTGGAGGCCAAGGGTGAGTTCCCGAAGGACGGTGTCTTTGACACCTGCTGCAAGTGGCATTCCGAAATCCGTTATGCCGACGGCAAGAAGCTGATCTTCGCCACGCCCGGCGAGGCGGATGGACGAATGAACGTATTGATCCAAGGCGATCAGGGGTGGGTGTGCGCTGACCGCGGCAGCATCGACGCCTATCCGAAATCGCTCCTGGCGGAGCGCCCCGGCCCGCTGGCGGATCCTTGGCCCACCGATCATTTCCGGGATTTTCTCCAAGCCATCCGTGAGGGGCGTGATCCTGCGGCACCCATCGAGAGCGCCCATCAATCCACGACCCTCTGTCATCTAACAAACATCGCCATCGTCCTGCAGCGTCCGCTGCGCTGGGACGGGGCACGCGAGCGCTTCATCGACGATCCGGTGGCTAACAGCATGCTGACCTCACCCATGCGCGCACCCTGGACCCTCAACGCCTGATCCGATCATGAAACTCCATACCATCATTCTCGCCCTCGCCATCCATGGCGTGACGATCCTTTCCTCATGCGCCGACCCTGCGGAAATCCATGGTTTGTTAGACAAATTCAAAACCTACGAACAGGGCAAATCCGTAGGCGATCTCGCCGCAACCCGCCAGGCGGTGTTTCGCGGCACGAATGATCCAACGGTCCGCGCGGAACGCGAGCGTGCGTTGCTGGCATTCATCGCGTCCGACGCCAACCCGCAGGCCAAGGCCATCGCCATCGAGTGGCTCGGCAGCATCGGCAGCGCAGCCAGTGTTCCGGGCTTGATCGCCGCAAGGGAAATCCCGTCACTCAGCGCGCCCGTGGCCGCCGCGCTGGAACGCATTCCGGGACCAGAGGCACAACAGGCGCGGCTTCCCAAACCAGCAATCCCGGCGGTGGTCAGCGCCGCCGCCGCTGAAGTGGCGGCCTTTTCCGCAGCGCTTGACAAGGAACCCGGGAGTCCTGCCGCCGATGCGCTCATTGCCGCAGCGATACGCTCATCCAACGAGAATCTCGTGGGCGCAGCCATGCGGCGGATCCGCGCCGCTGCCGGGTCCCCGGCGCTGCCGGCCTTGCTGTTAGGCGGGCTCGCCCAATTGCCCGCGGCGCGGCAGGCGCTGCTTTGCGACGCCCTGGCCACCCGCCCCGAACCGGCGAAGGAACTGCGCGCCGCTCTAACAGATCTCATCCGCTCAGGTGATCCCGAGTCCCGTTGCGCGGCGATTCTCACCCTCGGCCGGATTCTGCAGCCTGAGGACCTGGAGTTGCTGCTCGAACTGGCTGCGGGCGAAACCCCGCCCGAGGTGTCGGCCGCAGCCATGGCCGCCTTGCGCCGCGGGACCGACGCGGGCATCAATCCTGCCTTGAAACGTCTTGCCCTCAACGGCGGGCCCCGGGCCATTGCCGCCATGGATGCGCTCGTCGGCCGCGCCGCGGTGGAATCGGTGGCTGACCTCTGGACACTGACTGCGGGTCAGGACGCCGGTTTTTCGGATGCTGCCTTCAAGGCTCTCGGCTCGCTCATCAGTCCTGCGGACCTGGACGGCTTGGTCAGGAAACTCATTGCCGCCGATGGCACACCGCAGGCCGCTGCCATGGGCCAACTCATGTGGAATGTGACCCGCCGCCACCCCGATCCGGTGGCTGCGGCTGAATTGTTAGAAGGTGCGTCCGCCAATGCTCCGGCCGCCACCAAGGATTTGTTACTTCGCTACGCCACCCGCATTCGTCCGAAAGACGCGCCTGCGATCGTCGCCATCCCGGTCAACCTGCCCGAGAATGATGACCGCCGGATTCTCGCACCTAACGGCCATGAGGAAATCGCCTATCTGGATTGCGGGGCATCCGCCGAGGTTCGTGGTGGTGGTGGTGGTGGCGTCGTCATCCGCCGCACCGCAGGGCAAGCCTATCAGTTTGGAGGAACCCCCAGTCCCCAGCACACGATGGATTACGGCAAAGTGGTGAGCTACGAAATCAGCGGGCTCGATGCGAACGCGGATTATGTGGTCGGCTTCAGCGCGTGGGATGCGGACTTGGGCAAACGCCGCCAGTCATTCACAGTCGATGGCATGGTGATGCTCCCGGATTTTTCGCCGCTCGCCTATCATGCCGATCTGCCAACCTGCGCGCGGATTCATCTTCCGCTCCCGCGTGCCATCACCGCCGACGGCAAGGCCGTGATCACCATGGAGTGCCTCGCCGGACCCAACGCCGTGATCAGCGAGTTGTGGCTCCTCCGCCGCACCGCCACCACCCCCGCCAAACGCGTGGTCATCCTCACCGGCGACGATTACCCGGGCCACCTGTGGCGCGAAACCGGGCCGGAATACGCCAAGCTGCTGCGCGCGGACCCCCGGCTTGAGGTGACCATCAGCGAGTCGCCGGCTCTGCTAGGTTCCGCCGTTCTGGCCTCCTACGACGCCGTGTTCCTTGATTTCAAGAACTATGACAACCGGATCCCGACCGCCGCGCCGCTGTGGCAGAATTTCGAACAATACATTCAAAGCGGCGGCGGACTGGTGATCGCCCACTTTGGTTGCGGGGCGCTGCAGGAATGGAACGGTTTTGTCAAGATCTCCGGTCGCGTTTGGGATCCGCAAAAACCCGGCCACGATCCCTACGGCGAGTTCCTGGTGCGCATCCTCCAAACCGGGCACCCCGTCACCAAGGGCATCCCGGATTTCACCACCACCGACGAACTCTACACCTGCTTCGCGGGTGATACGAATATCGACGTGCTCGCCGAAGCCACCTCGAAAGTGGACCAGAGCACCCAGCCGATGGCCTTCGTCCTCACTCCCGGCAAGGGCCGCGTGTTTAACTCGCCGCTCGGCCACAACCTCGGCGCGCTCAAAGCCCAGGGCGCACGCGATTTGTATCTCAAAGGCACCCTGTGGGCGGCCGGACTCACGGAGTAAAAGCTGAAAAGCTGAAAAGCTGAAATGCTGAAATGCTGAAAATTGCTAACTTGAAACTTACCCATGAAAATATCCTTCCACACCGATGCCTTCAACACCTCCTTTTCGTCGTTCGACCGCTGCCTCGAATGGGCCCGCGACAATGATGTCCACTGGATCGAATGCGGCCTGATCGACGGCGTGAGCTGGATTCACGGCCTCGGCTATCAGCCGCACATCGCCATGTACCAGGACCCCGCGCTGCTGCGCAAACACATGGCGAAATCCGGGGTCCGCTTTTCGCAGGTGGATGCCGCGTTTCCGCTATCCGGTGTCGATGGTCCGGCCTACGGGCTGCCCTATGTGCTCAAAGCCATCCCGTGGGCGAAACACGCCGGCTGCGAACGCGTCGCCACCACCGACGGTCTGCACCGGCCGGAGGGCCTGACGGACGAGGATGCGATGGACCTGATGAAACGCCAATACCAGCGCATCATCGAGGTGGCGGAGGCCTATGAAGTGATCGTCACCATCGAAGTGCATGGTTACTTCACCACCAAACCGGAGTTCCTCGAGCGCATGCTGGCGTTTGTGGACAGCCCGTTCCTGCGGCTCAACTTCGACACCGGTAACAGCTTCATCGCCGGCCAGGATCCGGTGGCGTTTTGCGAACGCTTCCGCCACAAGGTCGCCCACGTCCACGTCAAGGACGTCAGCGAATCGCTCGCCGCGATCGCACGCGGCGGGCAAACCGGCATCGCCCTCTCGCATTGCGCGGTGGGCGACGGCGTAAACGCATCTAACATTAAACGCTGTCTCGCGCTGTTGCATGAAACGGGTTTCACCGGACACCTATCGATCGAATGCGAAGGCCAGGGTGGCCCGCTGCTCACGCAGTCCCTGCACTGGCTCCGCCAAACCCTCGCCGAACTCGGCATCCCCGAAGAGAAGTCATGAAAACACTCCAATGGCTTTCCAAGTTTGCCGTTTTTGGCCATGATGCCCGCGAGTCGACGCCAGAATAAACACCGAGGGAATGAAGAGCCTGTTGAAAAAATAGAGAGAAACCATGATAAGAACATTGATTGAAAGGAAGCAATCTCGTGGCACCGCCGCGATAGCAGACGGAAACACCCCTCTTCTTCCGGCCTTCCGGTCCGGCTCTAGCGGGCCTAGCAACGCGAAGCCCTCTCAACGGCCATCACCCGGAAGCAATTTTCTGGCATTCACACTACTCGCTTTGATGGTGACCGTCCCGCTGAACTGGGCTTGGGCCGCCGCCACGGAAAATCCGCAAAAAGACCTGCCTCTGCCGGGAGAAGTCTTTGATGTCGATGGTCGCACCGCATTCGTGATTCTCCCGGCGGCTGAGAACCTCCACCCGAATCGTCCAACCCCGTGGGTGTGGTATGCGCCCACTCTACCCAACCTTCCCGAGGCGCGCGAAAGCTGGATGTTCGAACGATTTCTGGCGGCCGGCATCGCCGTCGCCGGGGTGGACGTCGGCGAGTCCTTTGGCAATCCGCAGGGCCGCGCCCACTTCACGGCCTTCTATCAGGAATTGACAGCACGGCGCGGGTTCAGCCGCAAGCCTGTCCTGCTGGCCCGCAGCCGCGGCGGACTGATGCTCTACAACTGGGCGGCCGAGCATCCGGATTCGGTGGGCGCCATCGCCGGTATCTATCCCGTATGCAATCTCCGCAGTTGGCCCGGCCTTGACAAGGCCTGCGGCGCCTATGGTCTAACCGCGGCGCAACTCGACGAGCAGTCGGCCCAACACAATCCGATCGACCGCCTCGCCCCGCTCGCCAAGGCCGGCGTGCCGATCTTTCACATCCATGGCGATACGGATGACGTGGTGCCTCTGCCAGATAACTCGGCCTTGCTCGCCAGCCGCTACCGCGAGCTGGGCGGTTCAATGCGGCTGCGCATTCCGCCCGGTCAGGGCCACAACGTCTGGGACGGCTTCTTCCAATGCCAGGAACTCGTCGAGTTCGTCTTCGCCCACGCCAGCCCGGCGGCGGAGCGCGAACCCACGGCGGCCTTGTTTCAAGACCCGCCCATCGAAGCCCGCCCCGGCGCTTTCTGGGACTGGATGAACGGCAACGTTGACCTTGACCGAATGACCTACGAGCTCGAGGAAATGAAGGCCAAGGGAATGTCCGGTGTGGAAATTTGGGACATCGGTGTCATCCGTCCCATTCCCGAAGAACCGATTCCGGCAGGCCCGGCATTTCTCGGTCCCGAGTCGCTCAAAGCCGTCAACCATTCCATCAATCAGGCTGATCGCCTGGGCTTGCATCTGGGAATCGTCGCTTCTAGCAGTTGGAACGCCGGCGGCAGTTGGGTTCAGCCGCGCGATGCCATGAAGGGTTTCTATCACAGCGAAATCACCGTCACCGGTCCTTCGAAGCTGTCGCAGGTGTTGCCCTTCCCTGCCTGCAACGCACCCAAAGGCGCCGACGGCTTGCCGCTCTATCACAAGGAGATCGCCGTGCTGGCATTCCCGCAATCGCCGGAAAATGTCATCGGCGATACCACCGCCGTCATCAACCTCAGCGAAAAAATGACCCGCGACGGACGGCTCACCTGGGACGTTCCGCCAGGATCATGGGTGATTGCCCGGTTCATCACCAGCAACACCGGCCAGAAACTGATGGTGCCCAGCCCCAACTCGAGCGGCTTGCTCATCGATCACCTCGACGGCAATGCGGCCGAGACTCATCTTCGCCATATCATCGACCAAATCCTGAAAACGCGTCCGAGTCTGGACGCGCTGCGCTACATGGAAGTTGACAGCGTCGAGGTCGATAATCAGATGGACTGGACCGACTCGTTTGTGGCGGAATTCCGCCAGCGGCGGGGCTATGACCCGATTCCCTATCTGCCAGCGCTCAAGGGCCGGAGCTTTACCGACCCGCAAATCACCTCCCGCTTTCAGCACGACTATCACAAGACTGTTAGTGATCTCTGGATTGACGGCCATTACCGCAGAGGCACCGAGTTCCTGAACCGGTACGGGATGCAACTCGTGGCCGAGGCGGGCCACGGCGGCGAGCCGCGCACCGAACCGTTGCGCGCCTGCGGCGTGGTGGATATTCCGCGCGGCGAATTCTGGAACGGCAAGGAATTCTGGGTGGTCAAAGAGGTGGCGTCCGCCGCCCACATCTATGGCCGGCAGATTGTCGATGCGGAGTCCTTCACCGGATGGCGGAGCTGGCAGGACGGGCCGCTGGAATACAAGCGCTTGGCCGATACCGCGTTTTGTGACGGGTTGAATCGCATCACGTTTCACACCTTCGCACATACCCCGCCCCAGGGTGGAGTTCCCGGAAACATGTATCACGCCGGCGAACACTTCAATGTCAACTCCACCTGGTGGCCCAAAGCCGCTCCCATGTTGTCCTATTTCTCGCGCTGCTGCTATCTGCTCCAACAGGGCCTGCCCGTGGCGGATGTCTGCTTCTACTATGGCGACGACGCGCCCAACCTGGTCGCCACCCGCCGCATTGGGCCGGATTCCAAGCGGGTGGACGGCGCCACCTGCGCCCACTGCGGGAGACCCAACCCGGCGCCCGCCGACGCGCTCGGATCCGGTTACGACTACGACGTCATCAACTCCGAGGTGATCGAAAACCGCATGGAGTCCAAGGACGGCCGCCTGACTCTGCCCCATGGCGTGAGTTACGAGGTCATCGTCCTGCCCGATCGCAACGACATCCCGCTGCCCGTGCTAACAAAATTGGAAACGCTCGTGCGCGATGGCGCGACTCTGTTAGGCACCAAGCCCGGGCGTGACACCTCGTTGGCGGATTACCCCCGCTGCGACGAACAGGTCAAAGCCATCGCCGAACGGATCTGGGGTTCCGGCAACGACGGGGATGCCTCCGGGCGCACTTACGGCAAGGGCCGGGTGATCGCGGACCGCAAGCGAGTCCGCGAAGTCCTCCAGCAGCGTGGTATCGGCCCGGATTTCGCCTATAACAGTCCAGGAAAGCCGGCCGATCTTGATTATATCCATCGTCGCACGCAGGACGCCGACATCTATTTTGTCACCAACACGCAGATGGAGGAGGCCGAGGCGGATTGCACCTTCCGCGTCCCGCCGCGCCTGCCCCAACTCTGGCATCCCGACACCGGCAAGGTCGAGCCTTGCACCGGATACACACGGGTTCCCGGCGGGATGAAGCTGAAGCTGCGTTTGCCGCCCGCCGGCTCCGTGTTCGTCATCTTTTCCGGCACCGCGCCAGAGGCCGCCCCGCCACCGGTGGCGAAGGTGGACGGCCAAGCGCCCAAGCCACTCGAGATCACCGGGCCATGGGAAGTCCGATTCCCCCCGAACCTGGGCGCACCCCCATCGCGCGTCTTCGAAAAACTCGTTTCCTGGACCACCATCCCGGATGACGGCATCAAGTATTTCTCCGGCACCGCCACTTACCTCAAGGAATTCGATGTCCCGGCCGGGTGGCTCGCGGGGGATCGCCGGCTCGAGTTGTCGTTAGGACAACTCCGCAACGTCGCCGACGTGACGGTGAATGGCAAACCACTCGGCATCCTCTGGAAGCCGCCCTATGCCTGCGACGTCACCGGCCTGGTCCGCGGCGGATCTAACGAATTGAAGATCGAAATCACCAACCTCTGGGCCAACCGCCTGGTCGGCGACGCCAATCTTCCCCGGGAAAAACGCGTGACGCGCATCACCCAGAAAGTGCCCATCGACGGCCCCCACGAATCCGGCCTTTTCGGCCCGGTGCAATTGCGCGTGGCAACGAACCCGCCCTGACGACCGTTGCTTCCGCCGCCATTCCGCCGTATGGGCTTGGGGCGCGAGGTGATGCGGGAACTCGTTCGAGCCATGGCCGACCTGCGGATCGGCGTGGTGCTGCTGGACGCCCAACCGCTCCAGCACCCACACGGTGATATCACCTTGGGCATGTCCCCCGCAGACGACCCGCCCGAACCCACCGGATATACGCACCCGACGAAAAGAAATCCTTGTTAAATCAAGGCCTTACGCCCATCCTCCAGTCGTGAACTCTCCCGGATATCACTGCCGGAGATGCTACGAACAAACACTGCAAAAAAGCAAAAAAAAGAGACTTGACGAACTCCGCCATTGGAGTATTCTCACCCCGGTGATCCTTCAGTTCATCGAATCGCCTGTCTATTCGCAGCAGATCGACGATTTATTGTCGCCGGAGGACCATCGCCGGCTCCAACTCTGCCTGCTTCAATGCCCCGACCAAGGTGTTCTCATCAAGAGATCGGGAGGGCTGAGGAAGTTGAGATGGGCTGGCTCGGGTCGCGGCAAGCGGGGCGGGATTCGTGTTATTTACTACTTATGGCACGGTGACACTGCTTTCATGCTGACGGCCTACCCGAAGAACAAACAAACCGATCTGACTCCCGCTCAATTGAGAGCGATCAGAGAACTCATAGAGGAATACACCAATGAATGATGAAGATTTTCAGAAGTTGCTACTGAGTGTGAAGCAGATGGGCACCATTATGCGTGGCGGGAAGCTTGCGCACCGGCGAACCACACTGACCGACCTGAACGTAAAGGGGCTCAGAGAACGAACCGGCCTAACTCAGTCCGACTTTTCACAAATGATCGGCGTCAGCATCAGGACGCTTCAGAACTGGGAGCAAGGACGAAGGGAACCCGAAGGTCCGGCCAAGGCATTATTGCGCGTCGTCGAGCGCAATCCGCAAGCCGTGCTGAGCGCTCTCCACGCGTAACTTGGAAGCAGAACAATGCACTCCTGCCGACAGGCATTAGCTCTGCAACTTCAACCCCCAATCACCTCTTCCGCCCTGCGGCAGAGTAGAGACGTTGCTCCCAAAGATTCTGCGGCCGGGGCCGGAACTGAGTCGGAAATTTTTTCTTGCATCGATCCCTATCCCGTGCAACGGTGGCCGCATCGATATGGCCACCGTAACCGTTTCACCCAAATATCAGATTGTCATCCCAAAGGATGTGCGAGACAGGTTTGTCATGGCACCAGGCGACAAAATCGAGGTAATCCAGCTTGAGGGCCGGATTGAACTCATGCCTGTCCGCTCGGCAAGATCCCTCAAAGGCTTTCTGAAGGGACGCAAGAACACATTCCAACGAGAGAACGACCGATGCCTACCGTAGTGGATTCTTCTGGATGGATTGAGTTCTTCGTCGGTGGCTCCAATGCTGACCGGTTCGAGAAGGCGATCGGGAATGCCGCGGATCTCGTCGTGCCCGCAATTTCGATCACTGAGGTCTATCGCTGGGTCCTCCGAGAATCGAGCCAGACCGACGCTCTCACCGTTGCCGCGCTGATGAGGCAGGGCAAAATCATCCCTCTTGATGAGCGGCTTGCAGTGGTTGCGGCTGAAGTGAGCCATCGACATCGCCTGTCGCTTGCGGACGGAATCATTTATGCAACCGCTCTTGAGACGTCGGCGAAACTGTTGACTCAGGATGCAGACCTCGAAGGTTTGCCGAGCGTCACCTATGTGCCGCATCCCGCAAGAAAAAGCTAACACGAGATTTCGCTAGTAGAAATTCCCGATCAATGCGCATCCACTGGAATATCACGCGTTTGGACGAGGGCGACGAGCAGGACCCGAGGTTCGCCGAATGCCTGCTCGAGATCGAGGGCCGGATCGAATGCGACGGCAAGCCGGCCGGGTTGGTGGACGCGCATTATCTTTTCGCCGAGAATCCTGCATCCGATGCCGCATTCATGGAACTCTGGGATCTGGACGCCACGAGTTGCGCCGTGTTCGAGGAGATCATCGACCATGATCGCAAGATGTTCCGCGCGCCGATTCCGCGGTTCCTGGACCCCGCGTCGGGATTTCTTTGCGTCAACTTCATCGCCCTGCACCCGCCATTCCGCCGTATGGGCATGGGGCGTGAGGTGATGCGGGAACTCGTTAGAGCCATGGCCGACCCGCGGATCGGAGTGGTGCTGCTGGACGCCCAACCGCTCCAGCACCTGCCGCATGGTTACGATGATTTCGACGACGAAGTCCGCGACTTGCCGTGGAATTCTCCGGACGTGGATCAAGCCGCTTTGATACTCCACTTCAGCACCTGGGGCATGCAACGCCTGCCCCGCACCCGTTTCATGATCGCGGCCCCCGAAACCCTGCGTGACGCCAGAGCCCCGCAATGGCCGCCCTGTCCGGTCCTCGACCAATGGAACACCTGCATCGCCTGCGGCGAATGGATCGACCTCGCAGCCGGCGAAGGCCGCGATACCAATGACGGACCGGTCCATGCGCGCTGTGTGTGAGATCTCTTTCTAGCAAACTCATTCTCGTCCGATCACGGATCACTCGGCACTTCCACATCTTCCCAATCACAATCGATCCAGCGGGCTCACCACGCCAAGGCCATTCGCGCCGGTCGCCACGTGCAGGTAAATCTCCGTCGTCGAAATATCCTCGTGCCCAACTGGTGCTTTCGAAGTGAAAGACGTGTGCCGAATCATTCATCGTCATCGCTCCGCCCATTCGAATTTCACCTTCAGATTTCCGGCCGGGTGCCCGTAGGCGAGCACCTTATCCCGCTGGAGGCGGCCTACAACGATTCCCGGATGCACGCCTATCCTGCGGGCAAAGGCGCGGATCTCGGCGGTTTCCGGCCCCTTGCCGATGATGTCCGCATATGCCTTCGCTGGAATCAGGGTTTCCGCGGCGAAACGGTTCGCATCCTCTTCGTGCACGACGTCTTCTTCCGGCAGATCAGGAGCTTCGATAAAGACATGGCGGCGGCGATTCTGGAGGACGTGCCGCGCTTCGTGAAAGAAGGTGAACCAGAAATGATCATTCGTCTTGAAACGGAGGCATTGTTGGATCAGCGGACGCTCCCCAAGCCAGCGCGTAACGCCGCTCACGGCCATGGATGGCAGCTCGGGCACCAGGAGGTAAAGCACACCCGCATCGGCGCAGAACTGCTGCATGCGCGGGACAAACTCGTTCGGATTCTCCACAGTGCAGAGTTTCCGGATCTCGGCCAAAGCCGTGTTGAACGCCTCCGGCGAATAGGGCCGCGTGCGAACTTTCTCCGCTTGGATTTCTCCCTGCCGCAACCATGCGGAGATGATCTCGGTCTTGTTCCCATACTTCTCCGCGCGGCGGAACGCCGCTTGTGGCCGGGCGTAGAGTTCGCTCCAACCGTCGGGATTGGCGACGGCGAAGTAGCCCAGCAGGCGGTCGATCTTCTCTGCCAGCAATGTTGCCGGGGCGAGCCAACCCACTTTTACCATAGCGGCGTAGGGGAAACTTTTCGCCCACTCGGTGAATGCCGACTGTCGCTGCTGTGCCTCGGCGCGGGCGAGAAACTCGCGATAGTCTTTTTCCCGGTTGATCCAGAAACCCGCCGGAATTCCCAACGCCTTCTCAAACAGCAGGGCGCTCTCCTGCGTAAGCGGAGCCTTGCCTTTGATGATGAGATTCACGGTTTTCTTGGAAAGCCCGGCGCGTTCGGCCAGCTCGGTCTGGCTCATGCCGCGCTCGTCCAGCACGTCCTCCAGCGTGCCTCCGGGAGGCGACACATGGTCGGGCAGGTAGGCATTGGGCGGTGTGATGCTCTTATTCATGGGTGTCGGTGATCTCGATGATTTCCACGGCTGTCACGGCGTCCCAATCCAAACTGCCATCGGTCTTCACCGGGACAGGATCATGGGAAGCCACTAGCAACAGCCGGTTGGGATGCTCCAAGTCCAGCGACAATTCGCCCGACCGGTCCCCGGTGTGCGGGTGAAGCCTGCCAGGCAGCAGGGCCAATTCCGCTAAATTTCGTGCCGCCCGGAGGTCGTCCAGACGGCGCTTGAACTTTTTGGCGGCATTTTTTCCGAGTTGCCTGAGTTGCTCCTTCTCGCTGTTCGCCAGCTTTTCGAGTTTGCGGGTGCGGAAGGAAATATCCATGAAAACGGCAAGCTGGCGTGGGGCAAGCGCAAGATGGCATCGTTTACCTGATTGGTAAACAACTTTTTTTCGCTATTTCCATCTCCCCCGTCACGGCGGCGGAGATGAGGGAGTTCCGCTTTTCGCGGAGGAGGGTGATGCTGGTTTGGATGTCTGTCTCAAGGCTCTTCATATTTTGAATCTGACGTGTGACGAAGACCCCTATGGCTTGTTGTTCTTTCAGAGGAGGGAGAGCGAGCCAGAGCCGCTTTAGATCGCGAATGTTGATTCCACGGACGGCGGCCCCCAACGAACCTACTTCCAGAGAACAATATGCGTGTTTGGATTGAAGGGACCAGAAGAGAGGGGCGTCAACTTAAACCTGTCCACTCCGTAGACAGCCAATTTCCTGATATGGCCGGCGTGACGGATGCGTTATGAATGCCGCGAGCCGTTGCGATCCCTTCGGCTCCCTAACACAACATGAACCCGATCCGCCCTGCTCCCCTGCCGCACCGCCTGCGGCTGTTTCCCGCCCGCGGCGCACTTGCCGCCGCCCTGCTCACTCTTTCCGCCGTCGCCGCGGAAGCTGCGCCACAGAAATCCTCCTATCTGGTCATCGCAAAGAAATCCACCATGGAGGACGCGGCTTGGCATGAGGTCGTGACGGCACTGCAGACGAAGCACGAGGCCACGGTCGCGACCTACGAGACCTCGGTGGACGAAGTGCTCGGGGCGCTGCAGCAGGAGTTTCCGCGCTACACGTGCTTCGTGGCCCCGCCCGACGAGGCGAACCGTGCCTTCGTCGGCCGGGTGCACCAGTTGACGCGCAAACTCGACGACGACATCTACACCGATACCCAATGGGGCATCCTGACCGGCTACGATGCCGCGAATGCCCTGGCCATCGCCCGGCAAAAGCAGCCGCTGACCGTGCGCAAGGTCGGGGCGGGCACCCAATTCGCCATGGACATGGTGGAGGAGGGCCTCTGGTATGACGAGTTGGTCCAGAACAAGATGGTGCGCAAAAAAATGGGAGGTGCCCCGGAAACACTCAAGGTCGAGCAGGACACGACCAAGGCTCTGGTGGATATGTTGAACGACTACCGGCCCGATTGTTTCATCACCTCCGGCCACGCCTCCGAGCGCGACTGGCAGCTCGGCTATGCGTATCGTAACGGAACTTTCATGTCCAAAGCGGGGCAAATGACCGGATATGACATCCAGCGGAAGAGTTTCGACGTCAAGTCGGACAATCCGAAGGTCTATCTGGCGATCGGCAATTGTCTGATGGGGCATATCAAGGACCGCAACGCGATGGCCTTGGCCTGGATGAACAGCGCGGGGGTGCGCCAGATGATCGGTTACACGGTCAACACTTGGTTCGGCTATGCCGGTTGGGGCTGCCTGGATTATTTCATCGAACAACCGGGACGCTACACTCTAACGGAAGCGTTCTTCGCCAACCACCATGCCCTGGTCTACATGTTAGACAAGGAGCCTTCGCCCGGGTTGAAATATGACCTCGATGTACTCGCCTTTTATGGCGATCCCAAGTGGGAGGCCCGGATGGCGGACCGCCCGAAAGCCTGGGACCAGTCGTTGGTTGAAAAGGACGGCACCTACACCTTCGAGATCAAGCCCAACCGGGGTGAGGCAACCTTCGAGCCGATCGACACGAATGGCTCCCAACGCGGCGGGCGGCCGATTGTGGAGTTCCTTTCCAAACGCTTGAAAAACGTGGAAGTCGTGAGCGGCGCGGATCTCAATCCGGTCATCACCGATGACTTCATCCTGATTCCTAACCCCGGGACCTGCGATCCCAAGCGCGAATACAAAGTGGTCTTCAAAGCACTTGAAAAATGAGCGGCCGAAAACGCATATCTAACAACAACCGTATATCCGATCCTCATGACCAACCCCAAGGAACTCATTGAAACCCTGCCTGGGCGCACCCGGACGCTGCGGGATGAATGTTAGACCATCTGGTCAACGTGGTCCCTGACACCCGGGAGCTTGCGTCCACCGCAGCCAATCGCGACCTGATGGCGGAACTTGCCCAACTCGGCGGCGGTCGCCTGCTAGAGAACGATCCAAAATCCTGGTCGGTCAAGGTCGATCCGCGTGGCAGCCGCATCATCGAATACGGCCGGCGCGCCGTCTGGGACCGCTGGTGGATGATGGCTTTGCTGCTCGCCCTGCTCACGCTGGAATGGGGCCTGCGCCGCCGCTGGATCGGCGGCGGAGTGGCCTGAGGAAATCACGGGATAGACGCAAGACGGCAAGACCCAAGACGCAAGACGGGATTTCTCCTCCGCATGCGCAGCACTGTAGCGGCGGTCTATGACCGTCGCACTTGTCCCCGAGGGTGAGATGCCAATAACTCTTAACTCCTCCTCCCCCATCTCCAGGTTGAAAAATCCATTGGCGAGCCGGTGCTCCGCGAATTGGCGGCTTTTCATGTCAACCGTCCGGCTCTCGCGCAAGAGGGGGCGAACGCCGACTTCGACACCATCACCACCGCCGTCAAGGCCGAGCCATACGAGAAGGCGCTCGAACTCGCAAAGGCCTTTGTGGAAAAGAACGATTCCAGCGAAGATCTTGCCCGGGTCCTTCTTGAGGCTGGAGATGTTGCCGAGCAGAAGAAAATGTTTGAATTTGCCGCCGGCTTCTTTCGCCTGCTGGTCGACAAATTCCCGAAATCCGGGCACGCCAGTGCCGCGCGTGCCGAACTCGTGGCGTGTTATACATTCACGCGCAAGCTCGATGCCTGCATCGTCCAGGCGCAAGCCAATCTGGAACTTGAGCCCGATTCGCAATGGGCGGAGTATTGGAATTTCCTCATCGCCCAAAGTTATTTCCGGCTGTGGGATTATCCGCAGGCCAAGACCGGTCTGGAGGCGTTTCTAACAAAGTATCCGAATGGCAAATACGCGAAAGACGCCCAATCCTGTCTGGATAGCCGGATTCCAAGGGATCATGGGACATCACCGCAGGAAAGCAGGCCCCCGGCCGCAAGTTGCTGCAGCAAATCCTCGACGAGGACGCGCTCCGCAGCACGATCCTGGATGATGCGCAGTTATGGATCGGCGTTGCCTATAACTGGGAGCAGGATTCCGCCAACGCCGCTGCCGCATTCGGAGTGCTGTTGCGTGATTATTCATGCTCGCAATCCGCCAAACAGGTGGCCGGCAAGTTTCCCGCCGCAGGCCCGGTAACCGACTAAGGACGTGCCCGGAAGCATCTTCAAGACCATCTTTTCAAACCTTCCAAAACCGCCTCGTCACCCTGATGGCCCACGCCGGAGTCAGCGACTGGAAGTCCGCCGATTCGATCCTCCAGATGGAAATTCAACGCCAAGGCCGCAAAACCCAGCGAACCACCGGCAGGATCCCGTCCGAAGTTTGGGATGAACAGCTGCTCAAACGCACTGCCCGCCTGAGCCCCACACCAGTGCCAACCTTGCTGGATCTTCACTTCTCACTGCGTGCAACGCGTATGGTTCACACCGGCCCCTACATCGAATTCGACGGCCAGGATTTTGAAATCGCGCCCACTTCCCGCAAGCTGGTCACCGTGCTATTCCACCCGTTTCGCAAGCTCTGGGTTCTCGAACATGCACCAAAGTATACATGGCCACCGATTCCCGGCCATTTCACGCTATAATTTGTCCGGTTTTGCTCCGGCAAAAAATCCGGTTTTGAACCAGCGCCGACATAATTTCCTTGTATCCCGGCAACGCGATACCTATCTGTCATTTCAACCCGCGCTGCGGGATTCCATCAAAAGAACGGATATCCGAACGTCCGCCGCTTCGCGGAGCAAACATTATGAAATATATATTTATCTTTGTTTTGTTCTTTGCCCATGGCATGATCGACCGAGTCTCGGCGCAAACCCGCGCGATCATGTTAGATCCGCTTCTTGTGCGCGGTCGCAGTGTGATGGATGAATGGGGGACCACGGAGCGCATTGTTGGAGCTGAAAGCCTGCGGGTGCAGGACGGAGCCGAGTTATTGAAGAACCTGCCGGGGGCCGCCATTGTGCGCAATGGTCCGCAGACCGGAATCCTCCAGTTAAGGGGCTTGTCCGGTGATCGGGTTGCGGTGCGTGTTGACGGCATGCAGATAACTCCAGCATGCCCGAATCACATGGATCCGCCGTTGCACTATGCCACCCCTGTGGACGGTGAACGGGTACGCATGTTCGCCGGGATCGGGCCGGTGAGTGAGGGTGGGGATCGCATCGGGGGGTCCGTGAGCATCGCACGTCCCGATCCCGAGTTTGCCAAAGACCAGGAGTTGCTGCTCGATGGCACCCTCGGAGCGGCTTGGCGCGGCAGCCAGGACGCGGTCGCGCTGGATGCGGAATCCACCGTGGCCAATGCCGACGTCAATTTGCAATACCGCGGGGCGTGGGCGACGGCGGATGATTTGCGCTATCCGGGCGGTCGGGTGCGCGACTCGGGCTACAACACCACCCACCACGAAATCGTCAACGCCTGGCGCACTCCCGGCGGATTTCTGGCAGTGGACCTTGGCTACGCCTCGACCTGGGATACCGGCACACCGGCCTTGCCGATGGATATGATCAACGACGATGCCTGGCACTTCGGCCTCCACCAGCGTGAGGCTCTGGAATGGGGCACCGTGGAAAATCGTCTCTATGTGTTCGATATCGACCACTTGATGGACAATTACAGTCTCCGCCCGTCGCCGCCCGCGACGCGGATGAAAGCGCCCGCCGCCAGTCGCGATTATGGCTGGCGCGGCGAGGTGCTCCTGCCGCGTGGCAACAGCACGCTGCATGCGGGGCTTGACCTGCATAGCGCCGATTTCGAGGCCAAGCAGGTGATGGTTGCTTCCGGCAAGTGGCGCGATACTTTCCGCGACAACCACCGCAACCGCATCGGTGCCTATCTGGATTGGGAACAGGATTGGAGCGAACATTGGAGCACGCGCATCGGCCTGCGCACCGATGTGGTAGCCACGGATGCCGGCAAGGTGCGCAATGGGTTCGGGGGGCCGGCGATCAATGCCGAAGCCGCAATGTTCAACGCCAGTGATCGTTCCTTCACCGATGCGCTCGTGGATGTGATGGCCGGCCTGCAATTCAAGCCGGACACCAGCACGACCTGCGAGCTTGCCTTCGCCGTCAAGAACCGTGCCCCGTCATTGGTGGAGCGCTATTTGTGGACGCCGGCCAACGCGAGCGCCGGCCTCGCCGATGGACGCACGTATCTCGGCAATCTTGGCCTGGATCCGGAAACCTCGTTCCAAGTCGGCCTGGGAATCGGCAAGCAAGGCACCAAGTGGAACGCCAAGGTCACTCCGTTCTATCAGCTTGTGGACAACTACATCCAAGGCATGCCGATTGCACGGCTTGACGCCGCCAAGCATCCCGTCCTGCAGTTCCAAAACATCGATCAAGCCGAGTTATATGGTGCCGAATTCGTCGCGGGATATGACATCAGCGACTCATTCAGCATCGATGGCACGGTCAGTTATGTCCGCGGACGCGACCTCGACAACGGCGGCAACCTCTATCGGATCGCCCCCCTGCGGGGCATCCTTGATTTGAGTTATCGCCATGAGGGGTGGGAAAGTCACCTCGAATGGCTTTGGGCGGCACGGCAGGACGAGGTCGCCAGCCTGCAAGACGAATCGCCCACCCCTGGGTATGGCTTGCTCAACCTGCGGCTGGCCCGCCAATTCAACAACGGACTGCGCGTCGAGGTGGGCGTCGAGAATCTCTTGGACAAGCGCTATGCGGACCATCTCGGCGGGGTAAACCGGGTGGTTGACAGCGATGTCGGCATCGGTGAGAAAATCCCCGGTGCCGGGCGCTTTGCCTACAGCTCGGTTTCCTGGAAATTCTGAAGGTCCTTCCATTCTAACTGGATTCGCGCCGGACTCTCAGGCCTGCGCCTCCAGCCACAACCTCCCATGCTATGAAAATATTCCTGGCCCTGCTCATCACCGCCCTGCTCGCGGTCTCCGCCACCTGGTTCACCTTGCGCCCCCCCCCCTCTTGCCTGGCACCCGCCGCCGCAACTCCAGTCACGCCGCTTGTCCGCCAGTGTGCCATGCACCCACAAGTCCGCAGCGAGCAACCCGGTCGCTGCACGATCTGCGGCATGGAACTCACCGCCGCCGCCGCCGAAAATCTCAAGGACCCCGCCGCCGACACGGGCAATCGGGTGGTGCTCACCCAAAACCAAATCCAAGTCCTGCAGGTACAAACCGTGGAGGCAACAACCCGGCCACTCGTCCGCACCCTGCATGTCGCCGGCGTGATCGTTGAAAACACGCTCCACCATCGCGTCGTCTCGGCCTACGCGGAGGGACGCATCGACAAGCTGTATGTGAGCGGCATCGGCAGCGAGCTTGCCGAAGGGCAACCGCTCGCGGAATTGCTCAGCCCCACCTTGCTCCAGGCAGAACAAGCGTACCGCCAGGTCGGCGGAGCCCAACGGAAAAAAGCCACGCTCCAACTCCAACAGAATGGCATTGCGCCCGAACTGATCGAACAGCCTTACATTCAGGCAAGCGTCCAACGGTTGCGCACGCTGGGCCTTTCACCCGCGCAGATCGACGCGCTCGATGAGAAGCCCGCCGGCGTGCTCACCTCGCAGATCCTCTCCCCCATCAGCGGCACCGTGGTGGCGCAGACGGTTTACGCAGGCCAGTATGTTGAAACCGGCGCGTCCCTGTTTGAAATCGCGGATTTCTCCACCATGTGGTTCCTCTTCCCCGCCTATGAAGAAGACCTGCCATGGATCAAAATCGGACTGAATGTTCGAATCAACACCCCGACCGTTCCTGAAAAAACCTTCACCGCCAAAATCACCTTCATCAATCCGAACTTCGATGATACCACCCGCTCGACGAACGTGCGCGTCGAACTGCCAAACCCGCTCGTCAATGGCCAACGCGAACTCCTTAACCGAATCCTCGCCAAGGGCACGATCGAACTCACCCTGCCGTCCGTGCTGACCGTGCCGCGCTCCGCAGTGATCGAAACCGGCGCGGAAGCCGTGGTTTACCTCGATCAAGGCACCGGCACCTACGAACGCCGGGTTCTAACAACCGGCCGCCGCGGTGACATCGATCAGGAAGTTCTGGCAGGAATCCAGCAAGGCGAGCGGGTGGTGACCCACGGCAACCTGCTCATTGACGGCCAGGCGGAAATGAACCGCGCGGTCATGCCACCACCCGCGACGGTCGCCGTTGCCCCACCGCAGGTCACCTTCAACGACGGGCAACAGCAAGCCATCGGGGAATTCGTCAAGATGGCCGACGCGCTGGCGGCGGCACTCGGCGCGGACGACCTGAACGCCTTCAACAGCGCCAGCCAAGCGGCCATGAAAACCACCGAAACCATGGTCAAGCAACTCCGTCCCGGCCCGGGACACGCGGACACCCTGGACGCCCTCTCTGGCGCTGCGAATTTTCATGACATCAAGGACCTGCATGGCGCACGCGTGGCATTCCATCCATTCACGGTGGCCGCCACCACCGTCTTGCAACCGCTGCGCCATGCGATCCATGCGCCCGATTTCCAGGTCTATGAATGCGGCATGGTCAGCCAAGCCATCCCCGGCGTGCCCAAAAAAGCCCGCTGGATCCAGACTGGCGGCCGCGCCCTGCGCAACCCGTTTTTCGGCAAGGAAATGCCGGATTGCGGCGAGCTAATCAAACCCTAGGAACCATCTTCATGATTGGAAACGTCATCCACTGGAGCCTGAAAAACCGGTTTCTAGTCATTTGCGCAACGCTCGTCCTGATCGCCTTGGGCAGCCGCGCCCTGCGCCACACTCCGGTGGATGCGATCCCGGATCTCACGGAAAACCAAGTGCTCGTCTTTGCCGATTGGCCTGGCCGCAGCCCGCAGGAAGTCGAGGACCAGGTGACCTTCCCGCTCTCCACGGGCTTGCAGGGACTGGCCGGCGTCAAGGAGGTACGGGCCAATTCGGCCTTCGGGTTCTCACTGCTCACCATCATCTTCGATGACGGAGTTGACACCTACTTCGCCCGTGCCAGAGTGCTGGAACGGCTGAACTTCCTCCAAGGCTCGATGCCCGAGACCGTGAAACCCCAACTCGGTCCGGATGCCTCGGGCCTGGGCTGGATCTATCAGTATTACCTGCATGTGGATTCCTCCAAGACGCAGGACGGCGGCTACGACCTCGCACAACTCCGCTCGCTCCAGGATTGGAAAATCCGCTACGAACTCGCCAGCGTGCAGGGCGTCGCCGAAGTCGCCAGCATCGGCGGCTTCGTGCGGCAGTATCAGATCGATCTGTCTTCCGCCAAAATGCGCGCCGTCAACGTCACGCTGCTGGAGGTGATCGCCGCCGTGCAGGAATCCAACCTCAACGTGGGGGGCAAAACCATCGAGGAAAACGGCGCGGAATTCGTCCTGCGCGGCGTCGGCCTGGTCACCCGCACCGAGGACCTCGAACTCATCACCCTCAAGGCGGTCAACGGCACGCCGGTTTTTCTCAAAGACGTCGCCAATGTCCAGATCGGCGGGGATTTCCGCCGCGGCGCGCTCGATCTCAACGGCCGGGAAGCGGTGGGGGGCACCGTGGTCATGCGTTCCGGCGAAAACGCCAAGGCCGTCATCGAACGGGTCAAGGCCAGGATCGACCAAATTGCTTCCAGCCTGCCGCCCGGCATCACCATCCGCCCGTTCTATGACCGCGGCAATCTAATCGATCGCACCATCGACACCCTCAAGCACGCGCTGTTAGAGGAAGTCCTCCTGGTCACCTTGGCGCACGTCATTTTCCTGTGGCATTTCCGCAGCATTCTCATCGTCACGCTGCCCTTGCCGATCTCGATCCTGATCTCCTTCATCTTGATGCAACAGTTCGGCATCACCAGCAACATGATGTCCCTCGCCGGCATCGCCATCGCCATCGGCGTGCTGGTCGACGCGGCCATCGTGGTGACCGAAAACGTCATCCGCCACTGCGAAAAAACCGAGGCGAAAAAAGGCCGCCCCCTCACCCGCCCGGAAACCTGGGACACCACGCTGGCTGCCTGCCAACAAGTGGGCCGCCCGATTTTCTTCGCCATGGCGATCATCATCCTCGCCTTCGTGCCGGTCTTCGCCCTCACCGGACAGGAGGGCAAATTGTTCCATCCGCTGGCCTTCACCAAGACCTTCGCGATGATCGGCTCAACCCTGCTGGCGGTGACCCTGGTGCCCGTCCTTTGCTCGCTGTTAGTCCGCGGGCCGTTCCATCCCGAGAACAAGAACCTGGTGATGAAGTTGCTGCTGGGCATTTACGAACCGTCTCTCAACTGGGCGCTCAAACACCGCAGGACGGTCCTTGCCGCGGCCTTCCTGATTCTCGTGGGAGCGTTGTTAGTCGCGTTCGGCCTGCCACGCCCCGCCGTGAAATCCGTCCGCGACGCCGGCCATCCGCGGCTCGCGGCCATGGTAGCCGGCTTCGGCAAGGAATTCATGCCGCCGCTCAACGAGGGCAGCCTGCTGCACATGCCGGTGATGATGCCCAAGACCGGGTTCAAGGAAATCCAGGGCGTAATGTCATGGCAGGACAAGATCATCGCCGCTACCCCTGAAGTGGAATCCGTCGCCGGCAAACTCGGACGTTTCGAAACCGCCACCGACCCGGCCCCTACCGAGATGTTGGAAACCACCATCATGCTCAAACCGGAATACCTCCCGAATGGCTGGTTCCGCGTCAAGCGCAACCCCGCCTGGCGCGCCGGCATGACCCTGGATAAACTCAAGGCCGAACTCACCGCGAAGATGCAACAGGTGCCCGGCTACACCCCGGCCCTGCTCCAACCCATCGAGGCCCGCATCCTCATGCTCTACACCGGCATCCGCGCCCAACTCGGCGTGAAAATCTACGGCGACCATCTCGATGACCTCCAGCGCAAGGCTTTGGAGATCGAACAACTCATCAAGAACATCGATGGCGCGACGGGCGTTTCCCCCTCGCGCGTCCAGGGCAAACCCTATCTCAACATCGCCGTGGACCGCGACGCCATGGCCCGCTACGGGCTGCGCGCGAAGGATGTGTTAGACGCGGTGGAGATTTCCATCGGCGGCAAAAACGTCAGCACCACCATTGAAGGCCGCCAGCGCTTCCCCATCCAGATCCGCGTCCAGCGCAACGAACGCGACGACATCGAAAAACTCAGCCGCATCCCGATCGCCGCCAAACCCGGTATCAGCCCCCTGGAAACCGCTGCGCCGACCGACCGCGGGAGTGAGCCGGCCATTGCCTATATTCCGCTGGGCAGGGTCGCGAAAATCACCCGCGACATCGGGGCCAATGAAATCGCCTCGGAAAACGGCCGACTCCGATCCTATGTCCAGGCCAACGTCCAGGACCGCGACCTCGACAGCTTCATCCAGGAAGTGGAACAAAAACTCAAGACCGTCCAGTGGGAGGGCATGACCTACAAGATGACCGGCGAATACGAAAACCAACGCCACTTCCTGCAAACCATGCAGGTGGTTTTCCCCATCGTGCTGCTGGTGATCTTCGTGTTGCTCTTCCTCGTCTATCACAGCGCGCTGGAAGCCGCCCACATCATGCTCGCCGTGCCCTTCGCTCTCAGCGGCGGCGTCTTCCTGCAAAAATTGTTAGGTTACAACTTCAACGGCGCGGTGTGGGTCGGATACATCGCGCTGTTCGGAACCGCCGTGCAAACCGGCGTGGTGATGGTCGTCTATCTGGACGAAGCCGTCAAAGCCCGCATCGCCGCACAAGGCGCGGCCTTCACTCATGCCGATCTCCTGCAAGCCGTCAAGGACGGCGCCCTCCTGCGCCTGCGCCCGAAAATCATGACCGTGGCCACCACGGTGGCCAGTCTGCTGCCCATCATGTGGAGCCATCGTCAGGGTGCCGAGGTCATGAAACCGCTGGCAACCCCGGTCATCGGTGGCATGATCTCCAGCCTCATCCACATCCTCATCGTCACCCCGGTGATTTTCCTCTGGCTGCGTGAACGCGAACTGCGCAAAGGCCAACTTCGCGGGACTGCCTGGAATCCTTGAAAAGGCAAAGATGTTGTCGTTAGGTCAAGTTTTTCGTCTTGTTTCTTGACTCTTGTATCTTGGGTCTGAGGCGAAGCCTCGCTAGTGAAAACACCTATGCGACCCTGCTGAAAACACCTATGCGACCCTGCTGAAAACACCTAGCCGACCCTGCTGAAAACACCTAGCCGACCCTGCTGAAAACACCTAGCCGACCCTGCTGAAAAGACGTAGCAACGACCATGATTCCTACGTATGGACAAAATGTTCGATGCCTGCCCATAAAAGCACATCCTGAGACATTTCGAACACCGCTCACACAAATCCGGAAATAATGAAAAAAATCTTGACGTTGGCAAAGAAATTGCTAATCAACAACCCGTTTGAATTCATTGCCGGAACATCCCGGTCATCAGCAAGCCGTATTCAAAAATCCGTCCGAAGCCAACTCGCTGTTTATTAACATTATTAACATCATGAAACCGATCCACAGCCATCCCACAGAACAGGCGTAGCGCCTTCTGAGCCTTGATTTCACGAGGCTCGGGGTGGCTTTTCGGGGTGATGGCGATTGCAGGTTTTTCAGATTGGTTGATATATTGCGGACTTGGC
>Ga0268284_1000551_pt1 | contig 24256 bp, 20 predicted proteins | sample saktaG_14_FD_190137 | JGI IMG/M metagenome (GOLD analysis project Ga0268284, IMG submission 190137) | Saline water microbial communities from Sakinaw Lake, British Columbia, Canada - sak_2013_06_06_40m | ecosystem: Environmental > Aquatic > Non-marine Saline and Alkaline > Saline ...
CGTCCGTGGCGCTGGGCGAAATCGCCGCGCTGGCCATGTGGATGAATTGGAAATGCGCCCTCATGGACCTGCCCTACGGCGGCGGCAAGGGCGGCATCACCTGCGATCCGCGCAGCATGTCGCTTGGCGAACTCGAGCGCCTCACCCGCCGTTATACCATGGAAATGATTCCCTTCATCAACCCGGAGACCGATGTGATGGCTCCAGACATGGGCACCAACGAGCAAACCATGGGCTGGATCGCCGATACCTACTCCACCCATGCCGGCCACCTCGTGCCGTCCATCGTCACCGGCAAACCGCTCACCCTGCAAGGGTCCAAGGGCCGCACCAAGGCGACCGGTTATGGCGTCGCTTTCTGCGCCTGCAAGGCGATGGAAAAACTCGGTCTAACAGTCCAAGGGGCCACGGCGATCATCCAGGGGTTTGGCAATGTGGGATCGCACGCCGCAGCCGCCTTCGCCTTGAACGGAGTGAAAGTCACCGGGGTGTCCGACGTGCACGGTGCCATCTGGAACGCCCATGGCCTCGATATCCGTCAACTCTACGACCACGTCGCCAACACCGGCACCGTGGTCGGCTTTGCGGAAGCCGAGCCTATCGATCCGGAGCAACTCCTCTGCCAACCCTGCGACATCCTCGCGCCCTGTGCCCTCGACCGTGCCATCACCGCCGACAATGCCCCCAAGCTGCGCTGTAAGCTTCTCGCCGAAGGTGCCAACGGTCCCACCACTCCCGAGGCCGACCGTATTCTCGACGCCCGCGGGGATGTGTTCGTCATCCCGGACATCCTTTGCAATGCCGGTGGGGTCACGGTTTCCTACTTCGAGTGGGTGCAAAACCTCCAGCGTTTCCAATGGGAGGAGCAGGATGTCATCAGCAAGTTGGAGGTCATCCTGGCCAAGGCCATGGCCAAAGTCAGCGATTTCGCCCAACGCCACCACATCCCTAACCGCATGGCCGCCCAGGCACTCGCCATCAAAACCGTCGCCGACGCGAAAGCCGCGCGCGGGATGTTTCCCTAACTGATCAGATCTGAATTTCTGTTAGTCCGGGGCGCCCCGGGCCGTGACGGCAATGGGCGGGTTGTTGTCTAACGAAAAAGGCGCCCGTTCCGTGTCGCGTTGCAGGAACTTCATTCCGGCCAGCCAGAGCACGCCCGCAAGCACGAACATCACGCCGACCACCATGAAGGCGATCGTCATGTCATAGCGGTCGCTGATGATTCCGATGATGACCGGCGAGATCACGTCGCCGAAGGCGTGGATCACGAAGATGTTCAGCGCGAAGGCGGTGGCGCGGATCGACGGATGAGTCACATTGGCCAGGATGGTGTTGGTCGGACCGGTGCTGAAGAACAGGCAGAAGCAGGTGATGAAGAGCCATACCCAGATCCAATCGAAACCCGCGGTTACCGTCAGCAACATGAACGGAAAACCCACCAGCATCGCGACGCCAGACACCAGGAAATAGGATCCGGAGAACCGGGCACGCAGTTTGTCGCCGACGATCCCACCCAGCAGTGTAGCCGAGAGCCCCGCCACGACCGTGATGACGCCGAAGATCGTGGTTGCCGCCGCCGGGTGGGGGTGTTTCGGGTCATTCAGGAAGGTGGGCATCCAGAACGAGATGCCGCCGATGGCGAAAGTCATCGCCGTCATGCCCAGCGTGCAAAAGACATAGGACGGCGTGTGCAGGAGGACCGCGTAGTCGCGCCAACCGGACTTGCGCGCCGCATGGCCCTGCGCCAGGTCCGCCTGCCCGCGTGGCGGCTCCTTCATGCAGAAACTCCACAGCCCCAACAGAATTCCCGGCACCACGACGAGGAAGAAGGCCCAGCGCCAACTCTCGGCCTGCAAGCCAAAGACGCTGTGGCCCCAAGCACCGATGCCCGACCTCGCCACGGCATCGCCGAGCACGTAGCCGAGCGCGCTGCCCACAGGGATCGCCATATAGAACCAAGACAACACTTGGCCGCGGACCTTTACCGGATAGAAATCCGCGATCACTGTGGGCGCGACGGGGCCGTAGGCCGCCTCGCCGATACCGACGAAACACCGCGTCGCCAGCAACATGAAAAACCCCGTGGCCAGTCCCGATCCACCACTGGCCAGGCTCCACAGCATCACGCCGACACCGATGAGCATCCAACGCGAATGCCGCTCGGCCAACTTGCCGAATACCGGCGCGCCCAGCATGTACATCACCATGAACGCCATCGAGAGCACGCCGATCACCGTGTTGTCCGGCTTGAAACCCAAATGGCTCTGGCACCAGCCAAGCATGGCGTTGAGCGTCGCGTCGGCGCTGACGCCGTCCTTGCCGAAGAATGACTCCTTGATCTGCGGCACCACCGCCGCCAGCACCTGCCGGTCGATGTAGTTGAACAAGTTGATCAACAGCAGGAGCAGCAGCGCCGGGCGCGCGCCAGGAAACGGCGTTGAGCGGCCGCAATCTCCGATGGAGCTTGGTGGGGGAGGATTCATAGGGCGGCTGGGGGTGGTGAGGGAAAAGTCTTTTGGTTAGAGGGATATTCCAACACGCCATTCATGCTGCCGCAGCGCAGGGCCAGCGGCAGCAAACATTGTTTCCGTCAAGGTTTCCGGTTATAACAACGCGATATTGTGTTTCCGGCACGCGCTGATCATCGCGTCCGGCCAGAGGCTGGTCTGGATTTCACCGACGTGGGCTTTGCGCAGAAAATACATGCAGAGCCGCGACTGGCCGATGCCACCCCCGATGGACAATGGCATGCCGTTGCTCAGGAGTTTGTGGTGCCAGAATAGTTCGCGCCGTTGCTCACAGCCGCTGATTTTCAATTGCCGCAGCAGGGCTTTCCGGTCCACGCGGATGCCCATTGAGGATAACTCAAACGCCATTTTGAGCACCGGATTCCATACCAGGATGTCACCGTTGAGTCCGGTGCGTCCTCCCGGCGTGGGGCTGGACCAGTCGTCGTAGTCCGGTGCCCGCCCGTCGTGAATGGTGCCATCGCCCAGGTCGCCGCCGATTCCGATGATGAAGGCGGCACCACACTCGAGGAGGAGTTGATGCTCGCGCTGCTTGGGCGTCAGCTTTGGATAATTCTCGCGGAGTTCCCCGGCGTGAATGAAGGTGATTTCCTCCGGCAGTTCCGGGCGGATGTCCGGATACCGTTCGTAGATGAAGTGCTCGGTGCGCTTGAGGATCGAGTAAATCTTCGAAACCATTTTCTTCAGAAACTCCACCTTGCGCTCAGCCGGAGTGATGACGCGCTCCCAGTCCCACTGGTCCACGTAAATCGAATGGGTGTTGTCGAGCGTCTCATCCGGACGAAGGGCGTTCATGTCGGTGTAGAGGCCGTAGCCTGGCTTGAAACCGAGGTCGCCGAGCGCCAGGCGCTTCCACTTGGCCAGCGACTGGACGATTTCCGCCCGCACGCCGGGCATGTCCTTGATGGGAAAGGCCACCGGCCGCTCGACGCCGTTGAGGTCATCGTTGATGCCCGTGCCGCCTTGGACGAAAAGCGGCGCCGTAACCCGGCTCAGATTCAGTTCGGTCGCGAGATTCAGTTCGACGAAGTCCTTCAGGTTCTTGATGGCGTGTTCGGTTTCCTTGACCCGGTGAAGGGGTTTGTAGTTGCGTGGGATGATCAGGTTCAGGTTCGTGCGCATGATGAGACGGTCGCTTCAGGTTCCTTAAACACCGGTTTATCCACCTTGAGATCCCCATTTTCAAGGGTTTTGAAGAATTTTTCTTTTCATCGAGTTTTTTTTTGACAGGGTGTTCGGTTTTGCTAAGGTCCGCCCGCTCTTCCCCACAACCTGTCAGGGGTGCCGCGTCTAGTCTCGTCTTTTGGAGACCGGTCGCGGTGTTTTTGTCGGGTCGAAGGGAGGCTACTCATCAGATCATTGCTCGCGTAGCTCAGGGGTAGAGCGCATCCTTGGTAAGGATGAGGTCGAGGGTTCAATTCCCCCCGCGAGCTCCAGGGCAATCACAAAAAATCTCAACCGTCTCCAGCAGAACAACAACCACCATGGCAAAAGAAGCATTCAAGCGCAACAAACCGCACGTCAATATCGGCACCATCGGCCACGTTGACCACGGCAAAACCACCCTCACCGCGGCAATCACCAATACGCTCTCTGAAAAGGGACTGGCCAAGCGGACCAGCTACGCGGACATCGACGCCGCGCCCGAAGAGCGCGAGCGCGGCATCACCATCAACACCGCCCACGTCGAATACGAGACCGTCAAGCGCCACTATGCGCACGTGGACTGCCCCGGTCACGCCGACTACGTGAAGAACATGATCACCGGTGCCGCCCAGATGGACGGCGCGATCCTGGTGGTTTCCGCCGCCGACGGTCCGATGCCGCAAACGCGCGAGCATATCCTGCTGGCCCGGCAGGTTGGCGTTCCCGCCCTCGTCGTTTTCTTGAACAAGGTTGACCTTGTGGACGACGAAGAACTCCTCGAACTCGTGGAAATGGAAGTGCGTGACCTGCTTTCCGTCTATGAATATCCGGGCGATGAAATCCCTATCGTCAAAGGTTCCGCCAAGATGGCCATGGACGGTGACGCCGCACAACTGGAAAATGTCCAAAAGCTCATGGATGCCGTGGATGCCTACATCCCCGAGCCGGAGCGCGTGATCGACAAGCCCTTCCTCATGCCAGTCGAAGACGTGTTCTCGATCGAAGGTCGCGGCACCGTCTGCACCGGCCGGGTCGAACGCGGAATCATCAAGAAGATGGAAGAAGTGGAAATCGTCGGCATCCGCGACACCCAGAAGACCACCTGCACCGACATCGAAATGTTCCGCAAACTGCTCGACGAAGGCCGTGCCGGTGACAACGTCGGCCTGCTCCTGCGCGGCATCAAGAAGACCGACGTGGAGCGCGGCCAGGTCATCGCCAAGGTCGGTTCGGTCAAGCCCCACATGAAGTTCAAGTCCGAGATTTACGTGCTTTCGAAGGAAGAAGGTGGCCGCCACACCCCGTTTTTCTCGAACTATCGTCCACAGTTCTACTTCCGCACCACTGACGTGACCGGCAGCATCCAGCTTCCGGAAGGCGTTGAAATGGTGATGCCGGGTGACAACATCAGCCTGGAAGTCTCGCTGATCACTCCGATCGCCATGGAATCGACCATGCGCTTCGCCATTCGCGAGGGTGGTCGCACCGTGGGTGCCGGTCGGGTGGGTGAAATCCTCGACTAATCCTTTGCGAAGAGGCTTCGAATCCGCTCATCCGGATAAGGGTTCGAACGCTTGACTTTGGGGCATCCCGCTCATCCGGGGTGCCCTTGATTCGCCTCAAAACGGCAGTAGTTCAATTGGTAGAGCATCGGTCTCCAAAACCGAGTGTTGGGGGTTCGAGTCCCTCCTGCCGTGCCACATTCCATCCCAGTCTCAACATCACCGCATCATGTTTTCGAAAATCTCCAGTTTTCTAGGCGAGGTCAAAGGCGAGCTCCGTAAAGCGAGTTGGCCGTGGGAGTCCGACCCGAAAATCAAGGGTATGAGGAAATACAAGGAGCTCGTGGATTCGACCGTCGTGGTTCTGATTGCGATGATCCTGCTCGCGGCTTTCGTCCAATTCTGGGATTTCTTCCATGTGTTGATCGTGGGTTTCTTCACCGGTTTCGGCCGCTGATCCGTGTCAGCAATCACCTCATTAATCTCCGAGCGACCCGCCATGTCTGAAACCAAGCCATTCCGCGACCAGTGGTACGTTGTGCAAGTGCTATCCGGCCAAGAGGGAAAAGTCCGTGACCGGATCCAGCGCACCGCGGAAGCCGAGGACATGACCGACGACATCCGCGAGGTGCTCGTGCCGACCGAAATGGTGTCCGAAATCCGCCGCGGCAAAAAAACCGAAACCAAGAAAAAATTTTTTCCGGGTTACATCATTGTCAACATGAACCTCACCTCCGAGGACGGCCAACTCGTCGAGAAGACTTGGTTTTTCATCAAGGAGATGGACGGTGTGATTGGCTTCGCGGGAACCAAGGACCGCCCTGCGCCAATGCGCCAGCGTGAAGTCGAGGCGCTGCTCTCGCAAATCAAGGAACGCGAGGAAAGCGTCCGTCCGGCCATCAGTTTCGAGGTTGGGGATACGGTCAAGGTCGCGGACGGCCCGTTCCAAAGCCAGAACGGCATTGTCGAGGAAATCGACCCGGAACGCGGCAAGCTCCGCGTCTCCGTCAGCATTTTTGGCCGCAGCACTCCCGTCGAACTCGAATACTGGCAAGTCGAACGCGCGTGAGATTTGTCTGGACCCGCACCCCTGAATTTCCAATCAACCCTCTCCCGAACGTAACACCGCATTCATTATGGCCAAGGAAGTCGTCAAAATCATCAAGCTTCAGATCAAAGCAGGAGCCGCCAACCCGTCACCCCCCGTCGGTCCGGCCCTCGGCCAGGCGGGCGTCAACATCATGGCGTTCTGCAAGGAATTCAACGCCGCCACCCAAAGTCAGGCCGGGGATGTGCTCCCGGTGGTGATCTCGGTCTACAAGGACAAGTCATTTTCCTTCATCACCAAGAAACCCCCGGCAGGCAATCTCCTGAAGAAGGCCGCCGGACTGGCCTCCGGTTCCAAGGAAGCCAACAAAATCAAGGTCGGCACCATCACCAAGGCGCAATTGATGGAAGTCGTGAAAATCAAGATGCCCGACCTCAACACCAAGGATCCCGAAGCCGCCGCACGCATCCTCGCTGGAACCGCCCGCCAAATGGGCCTTGAAATCGAAGGTATGTAACACTCTCCGCTGGAAGCTTCTCCGAGGTTTCCGGCACCCCGCAGGAGGGAATCGCAAGCCGCGCTTTCCGAACGAACTGCCAACCACCACCACCATGTCCAAACTCCGCAGCAAACGCTATCAAAAGGCAGCCGCTCTCGTCCAAGCCGGCAAGAGCTACTCGCTGACCGACGCCATCAGCACCGTGAAGCAATTCCCGGCGCCCAAATTCACCCCCACCGTGACCCTTTCGTTCCACCTCGGCGTGGATCCACGGAAGAGCGATCAAATGGTCCGGGGTTCTGTTTCCCTGCCTCACGGCACCGGAAGAAACGTCCGTGTCGCTGTCTTCGCCCAAGGCGCGGCCGCCGAAGCCGCCATCGCCGCCGGCGCCGAGCATGTCGGCTTCGAGGACCTGATCAAGAAAGTCCAGGAAGGATTCACCGATTTTGATTCCGCCATCGCCACTCCCGATGCCATGACCGAAGTGCGCAAGATCGCCCGGATTCTCGGCCCCCGCGGCTTGATGCCCAACCCGAAGACCGGCACCGTCACCGAGGACACCGGCAAGGCCGTCAAGGAAGTCAAGGCCGGTCGCGTGGATTTCAAACTCGACAAAAACGGCAACGTGTCCGGGTCCATCGGCAAAACCACCTTCAATCCCGAGCAACTGGCGGAAAATGCCCGCGCCTTCGTCGACAGTGTGGTGCGTGCCAAGCCGGCGTCCGCCAAGGGCAACTACATTCAAGCGGTCACTCTCGCCGCCTCAATGCTTCCCGGCATTCCGCTGGAAGCCGCCACCTACAGCAAATCCGCCAGCTAACCCCGGCCCGCCCAACGACCATGAATCCCGACAAAACCATCATCATCAACGGTCTGCTGGAGTGCGTGAACGCGTCACCCTACTTGATCGTCATCGATTACACCGGCCTCACCGTGAAGCAATTCACGGAACTCCGCAACCGCCTCGGCGCGGGTGGCGCACGCTGCACCGTCGCCAAAAACACCTACATGCGCAAAGTTCTCACCGAGGCCGGCCGGCCTGACATCGGTGCCGATCTCGTCGGCCAGATGGCCTACATCATGGGTGACAAGGAAGTCTTTGCCGCCGCCAAGATCATCAAGAATTTCACCAAGGAATTCAAGAAGCCGGAAATGAAAGTCGGCATTCTGGGCAACGCGGTGCTCGACGCCGAAAAGCTTGCGGCCATTGCCGATATTCCATCCCGCGAAGCGGTTCTCTCGCAGTTGTTGGGAACCATCCTCGAACCAGCATCCCGCATCGCCCGCGTCCTCAAAAACAAATTCAACCCCGACGAAGCAACCACTCCGGACGAAGCAACCGCTCCGGACGAAGCAAGCGCTCCGCTCGAAGCAAGCGCTCCGCTCGAAGCAAGCACTCCGGACGAAGCAAGCGCTCCGGTCGAAGCAAGCGCTGAATAAACCATCTGATCAGAAGGCTGCGGCGGCTCCCGCGGTGGCCTGAACCCATAATGGTTCCTCGTCGGAGCGGCGGCTGCCGCACTGAAATCCCCGGAGGCTCCGGGGGCGACGATACCGAACAAGGAGAAATACAAACAATGGCTAATATAGACACACTCGTTGAAGAACTCGGCAAGCTCACCGTTCTGGAAGCTGTCGACCTCGTGAAAAAACTGGAAGAAACCTGGGGCGTTTCCGCCGCTGCGCCGGTCGCCATGATGGCCGGTCCTGCCGCCGCCGCCGAAGCCGTCGAAGAAAAGACCGAATTCGACGTCGTGCTCACCGAAATCGGAGCGAACAAGATCGCCGTCATCAAGGCGGTGCGCGAAGTCGCTCCCGGCCTCGGTCTTGCGGATGCGAAAAAGCTCGTCGAGAGCGCACCTGCCAAGATCCTCGAAGCCGTCGGTAAAGATGCCGCCGGAGTCGCCAAGAAGAAGCTCGAAGAGGCTGGTGCCAAAATCGAGCTCAAGTAACAGTCACCGGATTTTTCCCGGGGCGGAGCGATCCGCCCCGGGAACATCCGTCGTGATCGGCGCGAGATTCCGCAACTCCTAACAGGCTTTCGCTCCGATTCCGACGCATTTTTTTTCATCCTTGAGATCCACCCCGCCTGAGACCGTTCGCGGCTCGGGCTCAATTTGTCATTAGAAATACCCCACACCGCCATGGCTGAACGTCTCTATTTCGGGAAATTCGAAGAGGTCATCGAACCGCCCAACCTCATCGAGGTCCAAAGCCGCTCCTACGATGAGTTTCTGCAAAAGGAAGTGCCACCGAGCGCTCGCGCCGATGCCGGCTTGCAAGCGGTTTTCCGCGAGGTTTTCCCGATCAAGAGCTACGACGAGGCGATCGAACTGGATTTCGTGACCTATGACATCGAGGATCCGAAAATCACTTCCCTGGACTCGCTGCGCAACAGCGAGAGCTACAGCGCCGCGCTCTACGTGACCTTCAAACTCAAGGACGAAACCGGCACCAAAAAAGAGCGCGTTTACATGGGCGAACTGCCCATGATGACGCGTCGCGGCACCTTCATCATCAACGGTGCGGAGCGGGTCATTGTGTCCCAGCTTCACCGCTCGCCCGGCATCTGCTTCGAAACCTCCGAGCACCTCAATGGCAAACTCCTCCACTCGTTCCGCATCATCCCGGACCGCGGCTCATGGCTGGAAGTGCAGTTCGACACCAACGATTTGCTCTATGTCTATCTGGACCGCCGCCGCCGCCGCCGCAAGTTCCTCGCCACCACTTTCCTGCGGGTGCTCGGTTATCCGACCGACCGCGACATCGTCAGCCACTTCTATTCACCGGAAGCCCTGGCGCTGAGCGAAACGATGGATGAGGCCGAACTCGGCCACAAGGTGCCCTTCGAGGATATCCGCGACGGCGAAATGGTCGTCGCCAAGGCCTACGAACCGCTCACCATCGGCATCGTCCGCCAACTCCTCGCCCTCGGCCACAAGTCCGCCGAAGTCATCGACGGCCGCGAGGACGAAATCCTCCTCAAGTCGTTGCGCAAGGATCCGGCGAAGGACGAGGAAAGCGCACTCAAGGATATCTATCGGAAACTCCGTCCCGGCGATCCTCCCACCGCCTCTAACGCCCGCGCCCTGCTCAAGCGGCTGTTCTTCGACCCGAAGAAATACGACCTCACCCGCGTCGGCCGCTACAAGATCAACCAGAAGCTCGGCATCAGTGTCGATTCCGACCAGCGCATCATGGTCCCCGAGGATTTCCTCTCGGCCGTGCGCTATATCCTGAAGTTGAAAAAAGGCGACGGTGTCATCGACGATATCGACCACTTGGGATCACGCCGCGTCCGTGCCGTGGGCGAACTCCTCGCCAACCAGTGCCGCGTCGGCCTCGCCCGCACCGAGCGCCTGGTCAAGGAACGCATGACCCTCTTCGACGTGAACATCGAAGGCATGACGCCCCAAAAGCTCATCAACCCGAAGGCGCTCTCCGCCGTGGTGCGCGATTTCTTCGGCCGCAGCCAGTTGTCCCAGTTCATGGACCAGACCAACCCGCTCGCCGAACTCACCCACAAGCGCCGGCTCTCGGCACTTGGCCCGGGTGGTCTCAACCGCGACCGTGCCGGCTTCGAAGTGCGCGACGTGCATCCGTCGCATTACGGCCGGATCTGCCCGATCGAAACCCCGGAAGGCCCGAACATCGGTCTCATCAACTCGATGTGCACCTATGCCCGGATCAACGAATTCGGTTTCATCGAGACTCCCTACCGCCGCGTGGTGAACTCCAAAGTCACCAACGAAATCGAATACCTAACCGCCGACCAGGAGGAACAAAAACACCTCCCCGATGGCAGTAAGGAAGACATCTACATTGCCCAGGCTAACAACCCGATCGACAAGAAGGGCAACTTCCTCACCGAGCGTGTGACCGCCCGTGAAAAGGGCGGCGAATTCAAGGAAGTGCTGCCCTCCGAAGTCCACTACATGGACGTTTCGCCCAAACAGCTCGTCTCGGTGGCCGCCGGTCTGATCCCATTCCTCGAGCACGACGACGCCAACCGCGCGTTGATGGGATCCAACATGCAACGCCAGGGCGTGCCGCTGCTGGTCTCCGAAGCGCCGCTCGTCGGCACCGGTCTCGAAGGCAAGGCCGCCCGCGATTCGCGCGCCGTGGTCGTGGCCGAAGCGGATGGCATCGTCGCCGCCGCCACTGCGGAAATCATCGTCACCACTCCGGACGGCACCATGCCGGTGTCCGATGAGAAATTCCTCAGCGATCCGGATTCGGTCAAGACCAACCTCGATAAAGGCATCATGGCCTATCCGCTGCGCAAGTTCATGCGTTCCAACGCCGGCACCTGCATCAACCAGAAACCGATCATCCACAAAGGCCAGAAAATCAAAAAAGGCCAGGTGCTCGCCGATGGGCCTAACACCGAGGACGGCGAACTCGCCATCGGCCGCAACGTGCTGGTCGCCTTCATGCCATGGAATGGCTATAACTTCGAGGATGCCATCGTCATCTCCGAACGCGTGGTCAAAGACGATGTCTACACCTCGATCCATATCTCGGAATTCGATGTCGCCGCCCGCGATACCAAACTCGGGCCCGAGGAAATCACCCGCGACATCCCCAACGTCGGCGAGGACGCCCTGCGCAACCTCGACCACGACGGCATCATCCGCATCGGCGCCGAAGTCAAACCAGGCGATATCCTCGTCGGCAAAATCACCCCGAAATCAGAAACCGAACTCGCCCCGGAAGAACGCCTGCTGCGGGCCATCTTCGGCGAAAAAGCCGCCGATGTGAAGGACACCTCGTTGCGCGTGCCGTCCGGTTGCATTGGCATCGTCCAGGACATCCGGGTTTCCCAAAGCGGCTTCGCCAAAAAACGCCTGGAAAAGGTCGATCCCGCCGAACTCAAGAAAACCCTCAAGAAAATCAACGACGAGCACAAGAAGAAGGCCGACAAGCTCACCGACGATCTCACCGAGCGCCTGTCGGATATTCTGTTAGGCGAGAAAATCCCGCTCGATGTGGTCAATGCGCAGTCCGGTGAAATCATCATCCCGGCCAATCGCAAGATCACCAAAACCCTGCTCCGCAAACTGGCATCCGTCCACCACCACATCGAAATCGATCCTTCCCCGATCCGTAACAAGATCCTCGAAATCATCACTTCCTTCGAAGGACGCTTCCTCGAACTCGACACCGAGCGCGAACGCAAACTCGACTCGCTCGAGTCCGGCGATGAAATCGATCCGGGTGTCATCAAGGAGGTGAAAGTCTTCATCGCCGCCAAACGGAAACTCTCGGTGGGTGATAAAATGGCCGGCCGCCACGGTAACAAGGGCGTCGTCGCCACCATCGTCCCCGAAGAAGATATGCCATATCTAGCGGATGGAACGCCGGTCGATATCTGCCTCAACCCGCTCGGCGTGCCGTCGCGCATGAATGTCGGACAGGTGCTCGAAACCCACCTCGGCGTGGCCGCCAAGGCGCTCGGCTTCAAGGTCGCCACCCCGATTTTCGACGGCATCAAGGAGGATGACATCTGGGATTTCATGTCCATGGCCAAACAAGTGGACGGCGTCAACGTCGTCGGCGACAACGGTAAACTCCGCAAACGCAAACCCGGCGAACCCGAAGGCCGCGGCTATACCTGGATAGGCGACGGGAAGGACGGCACCATCGGCGGCAAGTCCACCCTCTATGACGGCCGCACCGGCGAGGCATTCCACAACCCGGTCGTCGTCGGCATGATCTATATCCTCAAACTCGGCCACTTGGTCGCCGACAAGATCCACGCCCGCGCCGTCGGCCCCTACTCGCTCGTCACCCAGCAACCGCTGGGCGGCAAGGCCCAATACGGCGGCCAGCGCTTCGGGGAAATGGAAGTGTGGGCGCTCGAAGCCTACGGCGCCGCCTATACCCTGCAGGAAATGCTCACCGTCAAGTCCGACGATGTGCAGGGCCGTACCCGTATCTACGAGGCGGTCGTCAAGGGCGATAACAACCTCGAAGCCGGTACCCCGGAATCGTTCAACGTGCTGATCAAGGAAATGCAATCCCTCGGCCTCGACGTGCGTCCCGGCCGCAAGGGCTCCACCCACGGCTCCGGCATGACCGGCGGCCTGGATGATTATTCCCTCGACGATCTCACCATCTAACATTCCAGGCCAGTCTGACCCCTAACATTAAAACAACATGAGTGTCGATCACAACCTTCGCGAACTTTTCGGCGTGGACGAACGCCCCGAGGCCTTTGACCAGGTCTCCATCACCTTGGCATCCCCGGAAATCATCCGTTCCTGGTCCAAGGGCGAGGTGAAAAACCCGGAAACCATCAATTACCGGACGTTCAAGCCGGAAAAAGGCGGGCTCTTCTGCGAGCGGATCTTCGGCCCCACCCGCGACTGGGAATGCGCCTGCGGCAAATTCAAACGCATCAAGCACAAGGGGGTCATTTGCGACCGCTGCGGCGTGGAGGTCACGCTCAGCCGGGTGCGCCGCGAGCGCATGGGCCACATTGAACTGTCCGTGCCGGTTTCCCATATCTGGTTCTACAAGTGCATGCCGTCGCGCATCGGCCTGATGTTGGACATCAGCGCGCGCCATCTGGAACGGGTGATCTATTACGAGGATTTTGTCGTGACCGATCCGGGCAACACCGCGCTGGAACGCGGCCAGCTTCTAACCGAAAAGGAACTGCGTGACGCGGAGGATACCTACGGCGACGGATCGTTCCGCGCCCTGATGGGTGCCGAGGCACTGCAGGAACTGCTCAAACAGGTCGATCTCGCGGAACTCATCGTGCAACTCGAAGAGGAGCTCGCCGTCACCCGCTCGAAACAGAACAAGAAGAAGCTCTCGAAGCGTCTCAAGATCTGCCAGGGATTGGCGGCCTCCAAATCCCGTCCCGAGTGGATGGTCCAAACGGTGCTGCCGGTCATCCCGCCGGACCTGCGGCCCTTGGTTCCGTTAGAAGGCGGCCGCTTCGCCACCTCCGACCTCAACGACCTCTATCGCCGCGTCATCAACCGCAACAACCGCCTCAAGAACCTGTTATTGCTCAAGACGCCCGAGGTCATCATCCGTAACGAAAAGCGCATGCTGCAGGAAGCCGTGGACGCGCTGTTTGACAACGGCCGCCACGGCCGCGCGGTCACCGGCGCCGGCAACCGCCCGCTCAAATCCCTCAGCGACATGCTCAAGGGCAAGGGCGGTCGGTTCCGCCAGAACCTGTTAGGAAAACGCGTGGACTACTCGGGCCGCTCGGTCATCGTGGTCGGTCCGGACCTCAAGCTCGGCCAATGCGGCCTGCCCAAGAAGATGGCGCTCACCTTGTTCGAGCCGTTCATCATCCGCCGCCTCAAGGAGTTAGGGTATTGCCACACCGTGCGCTCGGCCAAGAAGATGATCGATCGCAAGACCTCGGAGGTCTGGGACATCCTCGCCGAAGTCACCAAGGGCCATCCGATCCTGCTCAACCGCGCGCCCACCCTCCACCGCCTCTCAATCCAGGCGTTCGAACCGAAACTCATCGAGGGCGAAGCCATCCGCATCCATCCGCTCGTCTGCACCGCCTACAACGCGGACTTCGACGGCGACCAGATGGCCGTCCACGTGCCGCTCTCCATCGAGGCCCAGATGGAGTGCCGCCAGCTCATGCTGGCTCCTAACAATCTTTTCTCGCCGGCTTCGGGCCGCCCTATCATGGTGCCCTCGCAGGACATCATCCTGGGAACCTATTATCTCACATGGGCTCCCGTCCGCACGGCCAAGGACCGCGAGAAACAGGAACACCTGCCGCTGTTTGAAAATTTTGCGGAAGTCGAGTTCGCCCTGGCCTCGCGCAAGATCGATTACCACCAGTGGATCCGCATCCGCAACCCCGACTACGGCAAGGACACCGTCTTCGGCTACAAGGGCGAGGAACTCACCGACAAGGACCGCAAGGAACTCACCCCGCTCGAACAGGCGCTGCGCCAGGGCAAAATCATCGAAACCACTCCCGGCCGCGTCCGCTTCAACGAGATCTGGCCGGTCGGCGTCGGCTTCATCAATCATAACGTCGGTAAAAAACAGATCGTCGATATCATCTGGCGCTGCTATCAGGTTGTCGGCAAGACCAAGACCGTCACCGTGCTCGACGAGCTCAAGACCCTCGGTTTCAAGGAGGCCACCCGCTCGGGCACTTCCATCGGCATTGTGGACATGGTCATCCCCGAGGAAAAACCCGCAGTCATCGCCAAGGCCTACGAGGATGTCGACAAGGTTACCAAGCAATACCGCAACGGCGTCATCACCGACGGCGAGCGCTATCAGAAAGTGGTGGACGTTTGGACCCATGCCACCGATACCATCGCCAACGCTCTCTATCGGAAGATCGAACACAACGACGGCAAGGCCAAGGCTTCCCCGCTATTCATGATGGTGGACTCCGGCGCCCGCGGTAACAAATCCCAGATCAAGCAACTCGGCGGCATGCGCGGCCTGATGGCCAAACCGTCCGGCGAAATCATCGAACGCCCGATCATCTCGAACTTCCGCGAGGGACTCTCGGTGCTCGAATACTTCATCTCCACCCACGGCGCCCGCAAGGGCCTGTCCGATACCGCGCTCAAAACCGCCGACTCCGGCTACATGACCCGCAAGCTCGTCGATGTGGCCCAGGACGTCATCATCAGCCAACAGGACTGCAACACTGCCAACTGCATCGCCGTGTCCGCCATTTATGACGGTGACGAGGAATCTGCCTCTCTCGCGACCCGCATCTACGGCCGCGTTTCCGGCGAACAGATCAAGGATCCCGTCACGGGTGAAATTATTGTCAAGGTAAATGACGTCATTAACGAGGTGCAGGCTAATGCGATTGCGCGTCTTGATGTAAATGTTGAGCCACTTAAATTCAAGATCCGCTCGGTACTCACCTGCGAAAGCGAGCGCGGCTGCTGCGCGAATTGTTACGGCCTCAACCTGGCCACCGGCTTGCCGGTGAAAATCGGCGAGGCCGTCGGCATCATCGCCGCCCAGTCGATCGGCGAACCCGGCACCCAGCTCACCATGCGCACGTTCCACGTCGGCGGGGTGGCTTCCGCCACGTTCAAACAGCCGATCATCAAGGTGAAGAACACCGGACGGCTCGTGTACAAGGACCTGCGCACCGTGCAGACCGGCGATGGCACCTGGGTGGTGCTCAACAAGAACGGCTCGGTCTCGATCCGCGACAAGGCCGGCCTCGAACTCGAAAACCATATCATCGTCATCGGCTCGATCATTTCCGTGAAGGACGGCGAGGACGTCAAGAAGGGCGACACCGTCGTCACCTGGGATCCTTACAACGTGCCCATTCTCACGGAGAAGGGCGGCAAGGTCGAGTTCCGCGACATGATTTCCGGCATCACCGTGACCAACGAAACGGACAAGGAAACCGGCAAGAAGGGCATGGTCGTCACCGAGCACAAGGAAGACCTCCACCCGCAGGTCGTCATCATCGATGACAAGACCAAGGAAGTGAAAGCCAGCTACTCAATCCCGGTCGGCGCCCACCTCTCCGTCAAGGAAGGCCAGATCGTCACCGGCGGCATCCAACTCGCCAAGACCCCGCGCAAGGTCGCCCGCACCAAGGACATCACCGGCGGTCTGCCGCGCGTCTCCGACCTATTCGAAGGTCGAGTTCCACCAAACAAATGTATTCTTGCCAAAATAGAAGGAGTAATCTCGTTTGGCACTAATGTCCGTGGTAAAAAACGCGTTGTCGTCACCCACGTGGAAACCGGCGAACAGGTGGACCACTTGGTCCCACTCGGCAAACACATCATCGTCACCGACGGCGACAAGGTGAAAGCAGGAGAACAAATCACCGAAGGTGCCTCAGATCCGAATGATATTCTTGAAGCCTGCGGAGCCCAAGTGCTTCAGGAGCATCTCGTCAACGAAGTGCAATCGGTGTATCGCGTCCAAGGAGTGGAAATCAATGACAAGCACATCGAGGTGATCATCCGCCAGATGCTCGCTAGGGTGAGAATTATAGACCCTGGAGATAGCGAATTCCTATGGAACGATTGGATCAGAAAAGTAGACCTTCGCAAGATCAATGATAGACTGACGTCCCGAGGAGGGAAATGTATAGAGGCCGAGCAAGTCCTTCAAGGTATTACCAAAGCAAGTTTGGCGATGGATCCTACTGGAGGTGAAGCTGGGCCACTGCTATCAAGCTCGTTCATCTCTGCCGCGTCCTTCCAGGACACCACCCGCGTGCTGACCGAAGCGGCCACCCTGGGCAAGGTCGATTACCTCACCGGCTTCAAGGAGAACGTCATCATGGGCCACCTCATCCCGGCCGGCACCGGCTTCCCGTGCCACCGCGAGCGCGAGTTCGAATTCACCGTCGAGGAACCCGAACCCATCGTCATCCCCCGCGAACGCGTCGAAGACGACGAGGACTCCGCCACCGCCTGAGCGGCGTCCTTGCCTTGTAGCGGCGGTCTGTGACCGTCGCGCCAATGGACCGAAAAAGGAATGCGCCGCCGGCTCATTCCTTTTTCATTTCATGGACATGGTTCCGCGTGCTGCCGCATTCTTCTTTCCAATCACCGGTATTTTGGTTTTCCTAAGGGCGTGCTTCGTACCCTGACCATCCGAAGTTGTTCAACGCCGGAATTGACCTCACGTTCATGAACGGCCAAGTGCGGGTGGAGTGACGCCGAAACCAACAAGCTCATGAAGTATTCCATCCGAGAGACACGCACCGACCGTGCGGGCTTCAATCAGTTGGCGAGACTCCACATTGCGACGAAAGATCTGTGCTTCGATACGGTGGAACTTGATTTCTCGCTCTGCCCGTGGTTTGACGCCAACATGGCCGCTCCTCTCGGCGCGGTTCTGGCGCGAATCACCGACGAAGTGAATGACGTACGGGTTCTGACTCCTAGCCCCGGAATCCAGAAAGTCCTGTCGAAGAACGCATTTCTCAAGCAATACCAGTTTGATCCCGTGCCGGACAATTATTGAAATCGACACGGCGGACTCAAGAAACTACAGGCTAACCTCCGAGCCACGAAATCACCCATGAAACTCATGAAAACCCCCATTCGCATTAAACTGACCGACACCGTGGGATCCAACCTCTGCGTCTCCTCCGAGGATGGCGGAGCCGTATTCGAGAAGTTGCAAGCGGCCCTACAAACCGACCGCCCCATCGAACTCGATTTTTCCGGCATCGACATGGTGATCTCCGCATTCCTGAATGCCGCAGTCGGCCGGCTGGCCGAGCATCGCTCGATCAAGCAAATCCACGAACGCATCACCTTCAAAAATCTGGGCGATGATGACCGCGAGCTAGTGGACCGCGTCCTGGAAAACGCCGTGTGTTTCTACGAAGCCCCGGATCGTTTCAGAAAAGCGCTCGAAATCGACAAAGACGATGAAGAATAAGGCCTACGATCTCAGCCAATGGTCCTTTTCCACCCAGGATCGGGTTCTGCCCGATGCGAATTTTTGGATCAACGTCTTCGGCCCAGCTCCGGTCGTTGGACAGCGTGGCCGCCGAATCCAAAACTATTCCCGCGGATTTCAGGACATGCTGCAGAACAAGGCCACCTTGTTTATCGACGTGTTGATCCTGAGTGAGTTCGTCAACACCCTCGCCCGGCTGGAATTCAACACTAACTTTAGGAACACCTACGGCCCCACCGGTTTCAAACAGTTCAGAAACTCGGCGGATTTCCTACCTGCCGCACGCGTGATTGCCAGTGAATCGCGGAAAATTCTCCGACATTGCCAGCGCCTGGATCACGCCTTTTCGGAGTCGGACGTTCCACGGCTGCTGGCCGAGTTCGAACAGGGCGGCGAGGACTTCAATGACCAACTGATTATCGAGGTTGCCAAGAAACACTCACTAACCCTTCTCACCGATGATGGAGACATGACGAACGGTGGCGTGACCGTCCTTACGGCAAATCCCCGCCTCATCCAGTCCTGCCCAACCTGAACCGCCAGATGTTGCGCAAGGTGAAAGTCACCGATCCCGGCGATGCCGACCATTACCTCTGGGGCGACCAAATCGACCGCACCAACTTCAAGCGCGTCAACGCCGCCATCGTCGCCAACGGCGGCAAACCCGCCGAAGGCGAGGCTGTCCTGTTAGGTATTACCAAGGCCTCGCTCGAAACCGAATCGTTCATCTCCGCCGCCTCCTTCCAGGACACCACCCGCGTGCTCACCGAAGCGGCCACCCTGGGCAAGGTCGATTACCTCACCGGCTTCAAGGAGAACGTCATCATGGGCCACCTCATCCCGGCGGGCACCGGCTTCCCGTGCCACCGCGAGCGCGAGTTCGAATTCACCGTCGAGGAACCCGAACCCATCGTCATCGTCCGCGAACGCGTCGAGGACGACGAGGACTCCGCCACCGCCTGATAGATCAGCCCTAATCATGAACGTGACATTTCGTGTGGAACTGTCGGAGTTCACGCTTTAGCGTGTTTGTTCTGGCCGCAGTGTGGCACATGGAAAGATCGGCTAAAGCCTTGACTCCTACGCCGCGAGGGGAAAGTCACTTTATTGACGCGAGATGGCATGAGCCATCGGTGCCGGCCTAACAACCAACCACAACCCCCGGTCCGCAGCACCTGCGGACCGGGGGCATGTTGTCAGGAGTGGAAAACGCAAACGGCCTTTCCGGCGAACCGGAAAGGCCGTGGTGAACGTCACGCGCCACGCGGGGCAAACCGCGGACGCAGGTGTTGGTTGTTAGAGCACCATGTCCTTGAGCTTTTTCAACGGGCGCACCTTGACGACCGTGGACGCGGGCTTGGCCTTGAACATCACTTCCTCCTTGGTGAAGGGATTGATGCCCTTGCGTGCCTTGGTTGCGGGTTTGCGCACGGTGCTGATTTTCAGCAAGCCGGGAAGGACGAATTCGCCCACCGCGTTCTTTTTGACGTGCGCTTCGATAACGTCGGTCAGGCTATCCAGGACAGCAGCCACTTGCTTGCGGCTGAGTTCGGTGCTTTCGGCAATCTGCTCCAGGATTTGAGTCTTGGAGAGTCTATCTTTGATGGTTGTAAGTTTCTTGGCCACACAGAGGGAATCTCGCAACCCGGCCCGGATGTCAAGACTTCTAATGTCAAAAATGTGAGTTTCTCCGGGGCTCCGGATCCGGCTTGATTTATCAGGCTGATCGAATTAGTCTCCGAGCCCGGGTCCGGGTTATGGCGAAGCGACGCAGCAAGACAAGCGCAAGGCGGGCGTTGGGCAACCAACGGCGGACGAGGATTTCGTTTGCGGAGGTTCTGAGTTTGGCCAACCGGCGCGCCCATGAACAGGCGAACCGGCGGAGTGGCCGCCGGGAAATGAAGTCGGTGCGGGCGGTGATCGAGGCGACGGATCTGGACGAGGACAGCAGCTCGGTGGAGTGGGCAAAACGCTTGCTCCGCTGGCTGGTGGCCCTGTTGTTATTGCCGCTGTGCTGGGTGACGACATGGACCTTCCTGTCGCGGTTTTCGCAGGCCACGGTCGAGCAGGGTTTCTGGCAGACGGCGAAGTTCTGGTATTTCTCAACCGGTGCCCTGGTCATGGCTGGGTGGTTCTGGTCGGGGCTGTTGCAGTCGTTTTTCCTCTATCTTTACGTGCTCGGGCACGAGTTGACGCACGCGGTGTTTGTGCTGATTTTCCGCGGCAAGGTGACGGATTTCCATGTCAGCACGGAAGGCGGGTATATCACCACGAACAAGACCAACCTGGTCATCGCGCTGTCGCCGTATTTCGTGCCATTCTGGTCGCTGATCTGCGCGGTTTTATATGCGGCATTGCGGTTTTTCATGACCCTGCCGCCGGCTTGGGATCTGGCATTTTACGCGGCGATGGGCGTGACCTGGACCTTCCATATGGTGTGGACCTTGTGGATGATTCCGCGCGACCAACCGGACTTGAGGGATAACGGAACCTTGCTCTCGCTGGTGGTGATTTATCTGGCCAATCTATTGGTGTTGGTGGCGCTGTTGTGTTTGGCGGAGGAATCGCCGTGGCACCACACGCGGGAGTTCGCGCTGGAATGGCTGCGGCATGCCGTGACCTGGGGCGACCTGCTCTGGCGCTCAACGGTGCAGGCAATCGCGGAGTTTCGTGCGGCCGGGAAGTTCTGATGCGGACGTTTTCCGGGTTGCCTTCGGCGCATGACGAGGGATGCTGCCGGCATGCTTGATCTGGATGCCAATGCGACGACGCCCCTGCTGCCGGAGGTGCTCGAGGCGATGCTCCCATGGTTGCGCGAGGGCTATGCGAATCCCTCGGGCTCATATAAGGCGGCCAAACTCGCCCGCGCGGCCATCGAACAAGCCCGCGCCCAAGTGGCGGAGTTGATAGGCGCGCAGCCGGACGAAATCATCTTCACCGGCAGCGGCACCGAGAGCGTGAACACCGCGCTGCGCTCGCTCGACGGGTTGGCGGGGCCGGGGCCGGCGGTGGTCTCCGCCATCGAACACAGTGCCGTGCTGCGTTGCGTGGAAAACCAGGCGCGTGAGACCAGGCTCGTTGGCGTGACGGCGGGCGGGCGCCTCGATCTGGCGGCTTACGCCACCGCCCTGGACGGCGCGGCCTGGGTTTCGATCATGGCGGCAAACAATGAAACGGGAGTGATCCAACCGTTGCGCGAAGCGGTGGATCTGGCACGCGCGCGCGGCCTGCCGGTCCACTCGGATGCCATCCAGGCCGCAGGCAAAATCCAGCTCAATGTGCGGGAATTGGCGCTGGATCTGCTTTCTCTATCAGCCCACAAATTCCATGGCCCCAAGGGCGTGGGCGCGCTTTACCTGCGGCGCGGTCTGGGATTCGAGCCGTTGTTGCGCGGCGGCGGCCAGGAAGCCGGGCGCCGCGCCGGCACGGAAAACACCGCCGGCATCGTCGGCATGGGCGCGGCCGCGCTTTGCGCGCTGCGGTATTTCGCCAAACCGGCGCACTGTCCGGTGAGTTCGTTGCGCGATGCCTTCGAAGCCAAGGTTCTAACGGAAACATCCGGCGTCACCGTCAACGGCGAGCTCACCCACCGCTTGCCCAACACCAGCCATCTTTCCTTCGATCAATGCGACGCCGCGGGCCTGCTGATCCTGCTCGACGAGGCGGGAGTCGCCTGCGCCGCCGGGTCCGCCTGCCTAACAGGAAGCCACCGGCCGTCCCACGTCCAGCTCGCCATGGGCATTCCCGAGGCGCGGGCGAAAACCAGCCTGCGCTTCAGTTTTTCCCGGCTCAACACCCAGGCCGAAGCACTCGCCGCGGCCACCGCCGTGATCCAGGCGGTGGCCAAACTCAGGCGCGTGCAAGGTCCGGACGTCGGCCCGGTGGTGCTCTATCCCGCCTGATGACCGTCTATGGCATGCACTTCCTCTTCTCCATAATAAATCAAAAAAATACCGGCATGAAAAAGCTCGCTTTGCTACTACTCCTCTTATCGGCACTCATGAATGCTAGCTCGCTAGCTTACTTCGGAGATCCACATTTTTTCGAGCAACTCAATGTGGAGGAGCAAGGTATTCCTGAAAACCTGGCCTATCTCATTGCATATTCAGATGCCGTCGTAGTGGCGGAACACAGGCCAGATGATATTCCTCACATCAGCACGGTCACTAAAGTCGTTAACCTAAAGGCTGGGATTTCTCTTCAAGCAGGGGACAAGATCTATTTCGAAACCCATCCATCAAATTACTTCGATAACAAGAGAACCATCGATTACGACATCACGACCGTTCGCCGGACGCATGATGGGCTCATTACCTATCTCGCGCCGCTGCCTCTCTCTCTCCGTGCCGGGAAGAAAGGGAGCCTGCTGTTTTTGAGAGCGAGCGAAATGAATGAAAAAATACGTGATAGAAAGCGTCTCCATGATACGCCAATTTTCAAGACAACAAACGGAAGTGACGGTCAGATATTGCTTGATGCGGCAATCGAGGAGTCGGGCCGAAACGATGCCGGTGGAGAAATCAAGAAAGGCAATGAATACGAAGAGATGTTGATTCTGAGGCAAAAAAAGATATGGGGGATTCGCTCTGGGGAAGAATTTCTAACTTTCATCGAGGCTTTTTTTTCCAAAAATGGACTGTCCAAAGATCAAATTCACAGTGTGCTTGGTGAACGTCTCCAGAAGGATTCCATTGAACTTGTTAAGGCACTATCCAGAGATGAAATGAACCGACACGCCAACCAATAAGTGAACCGTACGCGCCAACCATTAGCGTTGGTCATGCCAACCCCAAGGAAAACGAAATCGAAACAGCTTCTCGACGTGGATGGAACCAGTCCTTGGAAGTTAATGTTTGAATTAAAATGTCTGTGGTCATGCGCTGTGAAATCACAAAAGAGTCGATGGTCTGCCGGACAGGTAAGCTTACAGGAATTGCCCATACAAAGCTGATAACCATAAGCACGAGCAACGCAATTTCGAATTTCCACCGATGACTCCAGCCACTCCATCATCCACGCCCCGCCGGCCACGCATGATGATGCTTGCAGGCGGCTTCCTTGTCTTGGCACTGGCGGGTGGAGCTTGGATCGCGCTGCGTGGGGAGAAGCCGTCAAGCGCATCCGGCAAGGGTGAAGGGTCGAGTGTTGAACAGGGCAAGAGATTCGACGGGTCCGTGAAAGGTGCGGGGGATGGGAAGCATGGGAGTGCGGGTGTGGGGAAAGAGAGGGAGAGTGGCATACAGGATAGTGAGTCCACGGTTAGCGACGGTCTTAGACCGCCGCTACAATTGATGGGACTCTTGGCGACGGGCAAGCCGACGGTGGACGAGCGGGTGCGGCAGATGCGGGGCTTGCGCGGCAAGTGTTTTGCCGAGGAAGACCGGGAGCGGGCGATGGCGTTTTTGTCGGGCAAGGACTGGCCGGAGGGAATGGGGAAAGGCTCGATGCACTGGCTGGCAGACGAACTTCTAACGGCACTGCGCCTGCAGGAGCCGCCGTGGGATGGCCTGGCGGCGGCGCTGGGTGAGGTGGCGTTCCAACCGGCCACCGATCCGGTGGTGAGGGATTACCTCATGCAGCATCTCGGGCACTTGTGGGAACAATACGGTGCCCGCGAGGAAATCGACCAGGCCCTGTGGCGGGCCGTGGGGACTTCGGATACCACCACCCCGGGCACCGCGCTCATCGCCCTGAGCCGCGGATACGGCCGCGACCAGCAGCAACAATCATTGGAAAGCGTCCATGAGCGGGCCTTCGGGTTGGCGCGCGATCCGGCCACGCCGCTGGCCGTGCGGGTGACCGCCCTGTCCATCGCCGGCGAAAGCGGCAACAAGGACGTGAAGGACTTGGCGCAGAACCTGGCCCAAGCCAAGGAAACGCCGGTGATCTTGCAAAAGGTCGTCGAGCGGGTGGTGGGGAGGTGATGCCGTCTCTCAAAATGAGCGTGACCTATTTCTAGCAGCTTCTGAGTCAAGGCTTCAGCCGATCATTCGTAAGCGTGCAACACCGCGGCCGGAAGAGGCACGCAGCGTGAACTCCGACAGAGCCGGATCGGCAAAACGGAGCCAGGGGCTTAATTAGTTTGAGGCGGTGTTCAGGTTGGTGAGAATCCACCAAC
>Ga0268284_1000552_pt1 | contig 24245 bp, 25 predicted proteins | sample saktaG_14_FD_190137 | JGI IMG/M metagenome (GOLD analysis project Ga0268284, IMG submission 190137) | Saline water microbial communities from Sakinaw Lake, British Columbia, Canada - sak_2013_06_06_40m | ecosystem: Environmental > Aquatic > Non-marine Saline and Alkaline > Saline ...
AAAGACTGCACTTATGAAGATATTCAGTATCACCTTTATGTTGTAGAAAAAATCAAAAATGGCATTCATCGTGCAGAAAATGGTGAAATTTTATACCATTTGATGAAGATGAGGAGATAGAGTAATGAAAAAACAAGATATTTTAAACTACTTAAAATCAAATCAAGAATATTATAATAGCCAGTTTGGAATACAATTTATTGGTCTATTTGGTTCATTTGCCAGAAATGAAGCAAGCGATAATAGTGACATAGATATTTTATATAAAATTATAAAAGATAAAAAATTATCAATGTTTAAATACCTTGAATTAAATAAACAGCTTGAGGATTTTTTTCATAAAAAAATCGATTTAGTACGAGATGAAACATTAAAGCCACAAGTAAAAAACTATATTCAAAAGGATATTAGTTATGTTTAAAAGTAATAGAGATTATAAACTTTATATTGAGGACATAGCATATGAGTGTAGAAATATAAAGAAATTTGTTCAAAATATTACATATGAAGAATTTACTGACAATTTAGAAAAAGTTTATGCAGTAGCTAAAGCTTTTGAAAATATAGGTGAAGCAGTTAAAAATATACCAAAAGAGATTACGGAAGAATATCCAAAAATTCCATGGAATGAGATAGCTAAAATGAGAGATGTTTTAACTCATCATTATTTTGGAGTAGATGATAAAGTTTTATGGGATACATTAGGAGATGAGTTTGATGAGTTTGAAAAAGTTATCAACGATATTGCAAGTAGAATGGATAACAAATAGGAGGAACTAATAAGCAACCAACATAAATCTGGGGGACAGTATACCAGTTTATTTATATTCAAAATTCAACATTCTGATGACAATTTGCTCTCCTCAAATGTTTATACTCAAAAAAACAAATGTGCTATAATGCAAGAAAAAGGAAAGTGTATGAGGGCTGAAAAACAAGAAGCACAAGAGATGATTAAAAATCTTCCCAAAGACTGCACTTATGAAGATATTCAGTATCACCTTTATGTTGTAGAAAAAATCAAAAATGGCATTCATCGTGCAGAAAATGGTGAAATCTCATCGCATCAAGATGCGAAAGAAAGAATGGCTAAGTGGCTATCAAATTAGAGTGGTCAGAAGAAGCTCTTGAAGATATTGAATCTATAGCTCCTTATATAGAAAAAGATTCTCCTGCATATGCAAAGTCTGTTATTTCAAAGTTTTTTGAAAAAGCAGAAATTTTAGAAAACTTTCCTTCTCTTGGACGTATCGTTCCCGAACTTAATGATAATAACATCCGTGAAATATTTGTTTATAGCTATAGACTGATTTACAAAACAGATGAAAATGTAGTTTTGTTTGTAGCCGTAGTACACGGTAACAGACTTCTTGAAAATCATCACAATAGTATAATAAAATAAAAGGGTAAGGATGAAAAGTAATAATATTTTACAGCTTTTAGTAATTTCAATACTTTTTTTAAGCAATGGGATGGCAGAAGAGTTGACTAAGATTGAAAAAGACAAAAGACATATTGTCTCACGTATGTATCAAGCGACATATGGCATGTTGCAAGTATGTCCAGATAGAGAAGTTGATTCTTTTAAAGCAATAATTGTAAACTTTGAAGAAACATATCCTGAATTTACAAAACTACTCAAAGAATCACAATATCATCAATATGCAATTGATATGACAGCCCATGATATAGCTCGTGAGAGAAAAAAATCAGATGAATTGCGTATGCCTCAATGTTCATTTGGCAAGGCTATGACACAATCTCTTATAAATACTACAGATGGACAAAAGTCTGTGTATGATATGTTAGAAAAGTTAAAAAAATAATTTATATATAAATATCACATAACAAATACTTGAAGCGAAAAAGGTAAAACCTATGATAACTAGTTGGTTCAAGATAAACTTAGGTGATGCTATGTTAGCTGATGAAGCACTTTCGCAGATGAAGATTGTTTTATCAAATATTTATGAAGAAGAAGGTAGAACGGAGGGCATGTTGGCCATTTATCGGCATGAATCTGCAGGATTGCATTGCAGCGTGGTTGTCTACTTAACAACGGAGTTTCAGAAAATTGCAAAGGTGAAAGATGCGCTAAGTTGTGATGCTCCTCCGTTATCTGATTCTGGTTTTTTATCAGGTGATAGGGCACTCAAAGATGGAAGTAAAAAGGCAAACATCGAATGATTAAAACAACGCTTGATTCGAAAATACTCTTAGCACTCAATAAGCCTAAGGGGTATTTGGTTACTCGATCTGATGATCTTGGGCGAAAAACAGTTTATGATCTTTTGCCTGATTGGGTTTTTGATGATGGATGGATGCCTATTGGACGTCTTGACCTTGACTCTAAGGGACTTTTATTGTTCACGACAGAGGGCAAAGTGGGTAACGTATTAACCAAACCTGGTGGTTGCGTGAAGATATATGAGATCTGGGTGAGAGGTCATGTATCTGATGAGCATATTGCACAGGCTTTAAAAGGAGTGCAAAGCAAGGACGAACTTTTAAAAGCTCTTGTGGTCGAAAAGATAGGCATGGGTGGCGCTAAGACAAAACTCAGAGTCCAAATAGACGAAGGAAAAAATCGGCACATCCGCAGGCTTTTTGGCGCGTTAAAAGACCCAAAATTTGGGACGCCCTTAAAGGTCTTGGAGCTAAGCCGAATCAGCATCGGCAGTTTTAAACTTGACATACAAAGCGGTCAGTGGCGTTACCTTTCACTAGAAGAAGAAAAAATGCTCCTTCAAAATCTTCATTAATACGCAGGTCACTCTTTAATGCAATACTTAACAATCAAAAATTTATACTTTAAATATAAAAATTCTAGCTTACCTATTTTTGAAAACCTTACTATTGAATTTGAAGAGGGATGGAGCTGTATCGTTGGCTCAAATGGTTCAGGAAAAAGTACACTTTTAAAACTTATTTCAAAAGATATACAAAGTGATACTGGAACCATAAAAGGCAATGATCTGACATATTATTGTCCTCAAAGTACAGAGTTCCCGCCAGAAAATCTTGAAGAGTTTATGCTTACATATAACAGTAAATCTTTTAGAATAAAAGAGCTTTTAGGGTTAAAAGATTCTTGGCTTTATCAATGGGATGAGCTTTCTCATGGCGAAAGAAAAAGAGTACAACTCGCCGTTGCATTGTTCGAAGAGCCTGATGTTTTACTTGTAGATGAGCCTACAAACCATTTAGATATTAAAAGTAAAAATATCGTACTCAATGCACTTAAAAGTTTTAAAGGCATCGGAATATTGGTAAGTCATGATAGAGGGTTGTTGGATAATCTAACGAAAGCTACAGTGATACTAAAAAATGGCAAGACAATCAGCTTTAAGACTTCATATACAAATGCTATGAATGAATATAAAAAAGAGTTGGAGTTTTTAGAAAAAAACCAAGTCAAACAAAATAGTGAATTAAAGAAACTCAAAAAAGCAATACATTTCCAACAAGAAAAAGTCGATCAATCTAAAAAAAGATTTTCAAAAAAAGGCTTAGATAAAAATGATAGCGATGGTAAAAGTAAAATCAATTTAGCCAGATTGACAGGCAAAGATAAAAATGATGGTCAAGCGATAACAAAACTTCAGTCAAAACAAAAACAGATTCTCTCAAATACCATAAAAACCGATAAGACCTATGCCCTCGGTATCGAATTTAAGGCAGATAGATCTAAAAGAATTTTTCCTATTGTTATTGCTAAAAACACATTGCAATTATCAGAAACTAAGAAATTATCATATCAAACACTAAATATTAATGAATATGACAAAATCGGCATTATAGGTGAAAATGGTTCTGGGAAAAGTAGTTTTATAAATCATATATTAGCTACGAGTGATCTAAAAGATGATTATTTGTACATACATCAAGAGCTTACGCAAGAGGAAAGTAAAGAACTTTTTGTCGAGATAAACGACTTGCCAAACGACGTAAAAGGTGAAATATATACCATTATCAGAAAACTCTCATCAGACCCGATAAAACTACAAGATAGTTTCATTCCAAGTCCCGGAGAGACAAGAAAATTGATGATAGCAAAAGGGCTTTTACAAAATCCATCACTGATTATTCTTGACGAGCCGACAAATCATATGGATTTAGATTCGATAATTTCACTCGAATCGGCTTTAAAAGAATACAATGGGACAATCGTCATAATCAGTCATGATGAAGATTTTTTAGCTGCAGTTGTGAATGATATCTGGGAGTTTAAAAAGATGAGTGAAGAGTTGTATATCATTAGTTCTTAAAAAAAAGTAGAAATTAGATATAAATAGACGAATATTTTGTTCTAGAAAATCATCTTTTGATATCGACAAAAATAACATTATTTAAAGGTGCATATTTTGCCATACAACTATATTATTGAACAGGTCAATTCCCTTCCTCCTCTTCCTGAGTCTGTTTTAAAAATTGAAGATCTTTTTGCACAAGGTGATCCAAATATTGATGATCTTATTGCTATTATTGAAAAAGATCCATCTCTCACGGCAGGGATTCTCTCAAAAGTGAATGCTCCGATGTATGGATTTAGCAAAAGTATTGTCTCGATTTTACAAGCAGTTACTTTATTTGGACATACTCAAATTCGTTCCATTGTTCTTGGTCTATGTATTCAAAGAGGGTTTGATATAAATTTATCTCCATACGGTATCACAACTTCGGAGTTCTCAAAAATCTCGATAATGCAAAGTGAATTTATATTTCAATGGTATATGGCAATAAATATCAATATAGCGAGAATCGTCACACCTATTGCTTTTTTGATGGAAACTGGAAAGATTTTAATTGCAAAAGATATTTTACAAGATCAAAAAGATCAAGATTTTTACAATGAACTATTGGAATATAAAAATATATCTTCGGTGGAAAACAACTATGTTGCTATGACCACGGCGCAGGTGAATGCACTTATTTTTGAACATATGAACCTACATGCAAGCTTTTCTGATTCTATGAAATATTTAGATAGTGAGTATGAAGAGATCCCAGATGAAATGAAAGATATCGTTTTTCCTTTACATGTAGTCCGCATAGCCATTAATGCTCAAGAGCAATTGACTGAAAATTCAATCAATAAAGCTCTTGAAATACTTCAAAAACATTCTTATAATGAAGAATCGTTTAAACGGGTTGCAAAAAGAATACGTATCAAACATATGGAATAAGTTTTAGATACAATCCGTATTCTTTATCACAATTTACATATTGTTTAGTAAAAAAAAACTTTATGTATGATGGGATTATTTATAAATATAGGATTAGCGCATGAGTCTTTGTCATCTTTATTATAAACATTCAACTTCACAGCATGTGAAGGCTATATTGGAGTATTTTAAAAATAGTGTATCAGTTGATATGAATGTATGTCGTGAAATTGATGATTATGATACATATGTTATTGAACTTGAAGAAGTTGATAAAGATATTTCATTAAAACTAAGAGAGCTATTTAAACAAAAAATCCACTCTCTTATATACTTTATAGTTCCACAAAAACATAACCTAATGTTTTTCCAACTCTCTTATCTGTTGAATGCAAAAAACTTAATACTCCAAAATATGGATACACAAAAAGCTATAGAAAGAATAGTAGAAGATCAAAAAACTTTTACTGAAAAGACTCTTCAGCAACTTGTTGGAAAAGCAGATTTTGCGACACTAAGTTTTATGATTTACAAAAATATGAGCTTAGAGCAAGTCAGCAGCAAACTTTTAAAAGATTTTAGATGTGAAACTTTAGAAAGTTTTCAAAGCGCTATTTTAAATCAGTTGGATATTCAAGATTTACTTGCTAAAGATGGTGAAATTGAGAGATCTATTTCTATAAAGAATGGCCTTTCTAAAAAATATAACATCACTAGTATAAGTCTTACAAATAATATAAAAATTCTATATGTTGATGAACTTAGCTCTTTAAAAGAGAGTAGATTAAATTTGATTTCAAGCAGAATTAATTTTGTAGAGTTACTAAAAGAGAAGCTGTTGCAAAAGGATATAGTCAATAATGGCTTCGATGCAATCACTATAAACATACAAAACTTTGAAAAGTTGCAAAACGAGTTAGCGGTTCTTCCTTTAGAAGAGCTATTGATAGATTTACTAGGCTTTATCAAATCAATACTAGAAAAAAAAGTTATTTTTGCAGAGATAGCCATAAATTTTTATGTAATACTTTTTGAGGGAATGAATGACGAAGAGATAAATAATCTGGCAAATAATATAAATGCTCAGATTATAAACTATATCTCGTCTCAAATGTACAAGCCGTTAATAGATATATATACAATGAACCTCAATAGTCTTGATCTTAGTGAGATTCTTTCTACTTTCAATAATATTATGGAAAATGCTTTATTGCCAGAAGAACAAAATTCTATCAAGATTAAACATATTAGTAAGTTAGAGAGTATTATTGATGAAAAAAGTCTTTTAGAGGATGCTTTTAAATACTCAAGTGAAATTAAACTTTTAAATATTTATCATGGCTTGGTTATAAATACTCCATCTAAAATTCTTAGTATTGCTATAGATACTATAACCATACGCTTTGAAGCACTGCAAGGGGTCGTTATTAATCTTGATAAAAGAACAATTTTACAATCACCTGTTTTCCTTCATGATATTGAAGCTAGAGTGAAAAAAATAGATTTGGCAAGAAGAATTGTAATGTTAGAAAAATTTAAATTTTTAGATACAAATATCAATGCTAGAAGGTATTCAAGAGTTACAACATCAAATAAAACACCAATATCTTTACTTGTAAACGGAGCTAGTTTAAATGGATATATTCTAGACTTATCAATAAAATCAATAGCTATATATACAAAATACATACCACTCATTGATACTATTCAAAAGGAAAATGTTTCTCTTGGTTTTAATATGCCAAATCCTAAAGCTGAACTAGGTTTTAGTAGACTTAACGTAGAAGGAAAAGTGATCGTTGTGATTATGGAAAGCACTCAAAATACATGTAAGATTATTTGTGACATAGAAGAATACAACACACATGATTCTCTTTTGATCCAGTATATATATGACAGACAAAAAGAGTTGATTTTAGAGCTTAAAAAGACAGCGCAATTACATTAGTGTGAAGTAATAAAACACTTAAAAACAATAAAAGAAAAATGATATAAACGTTTAGCTATAATCGTGTGATTAATTTAAAAGATAGGAAATTTAGTGATTACATTAAAAGAAGCATTATCTCTTAGTAAAGATGAACTGAAAAAATTTAAAGATGAGTTAAAAGCGAAGATCGAGGCCGATTTAGAACTCAACGCGTATATTGATGTTAACAATGTAGGCGAGGGCGTGCCTATCGCTGTTAAAGACAATATTCAAGTCAAAGATTGGTCTGTGACTTCAGGCTCAAATATCCTTCAAGGCTATATTTCCCCATATAACGCAACAGTCATCGAGAAGATGCTTTTAGCAGGGCTTAGCCCGTTTGGTCGTACAAATATGGATGAATTCGCTATGGGTTCTACAACAGAGAGCAGTTTTTATGGCAAGACTTTAAATCCAAAAAACCGTGATTGTGTTCCTGGTGGAAGCTCTGGCGGAAGTGCGGCTGCTGTAGCGGCAGGTCTTGCAATTGCGGCTCTTGGAAGTGATACGGGCGGATCTATCCGTCAACCTGCAGCGTTTTGTGGGATCGTGGGAATGAAGCCGACTTACGGACGTGTGAGCCGTTATGGTTTGGGTGCGTATGCTTCAAGTTTGGATCAGATTGGGCCGATGACACAAAACGTTGAAGATGCGGCGATTTTGTATGACATCATTTGTGGTCATGATGAAAAAGATTCTACGAGCGCGGATATTGCTTATGAAAAAGTGAGTGATAAACTCAACTCTGAGCGAAAATTACGCATTGCTGTTTTACCAGAATACGTCAAAGATGCAAGTGAAGATATACAAAAAGCATACGCTGATACGATTGAAGCATTAAAAGTTGCTGGTCACACTATCGTAGAAAAAGAGATGATGAATCCTAAATATGATATCTCAGCTTACTACATCACAGCAACGGCAGAAGCGACGACCAACTTAGCAAGATATGATGGTATCCGTTATGGAAATCGTAAAGTTGGTAAAAACTTAGAAGAGACTTTTATCAAAACAAGAAGTGAAGGTTTTGGAGATGAGGTAAAGCGCCGTATTATGCTTGGAAACTTCGTTTTATCTTCAGGATATTACGATGCGTACTATGTAAAAGCACAAAAAGTACGTCATCTTATCAAAGATAACTATGCGAAGATATTTGAAGATGTGGATCTTATTTTATCGCCTGTTGCTCCGACTGTGGCAAACAAATTTGGTGAACTTTCAAGCCCGATTGAGATGTACCTCAGTGACATCTATACGATTTCTGTAAATCTCGCGGGTCTTCCAGCTATCTCTGTTCCAGTTGCAAAGACACAAAACGGTATGCCAATAGGTTTACAGCTAATAGCAAAAGCATATGATGAACAAACACTTTTTGATGGCGCACTTAGTCTAGAAAAACAGATCAACCATAAAAACTAATTTTTCTTTCATCCTTTTTGGTTTCTAAGCTTTGAGCTTGGAAACACTTTCTATATAAACGAGAATATATCTTTTTCCTTACATGTAAGGTAATATCATTACGATAAAGAGGTAAATATGGCTGTGTACAAGAGTAATTCCAAACAACTACTTGATATTGAATATGATGATATTGTCGATGGCATGAGAGTGATCTCTAAAGATGTGCGAGATGATGAGTATGCTATCTTTGTGTTAGAGCTAAATGGTAATGTTTTTTGTTAAAATATTTGTTAAATAGATGAAATGAGGTTATATGCTAGATATAAAAACATGCGAAAAAATTGAACACGCGCATCAAGAGTGGTTAGTTGCGCTTGATTCGTTTAAAGATGCGATTTTTATTCATGACAGTGAATTTTGTATTTTGCGCTGTAATAAAGCCTATCAAAAGTATGCAGGGCTTCCATTTAATGAAATTTTAGGTCGTAAATATTATGAAATCTTCCCAAAAATAGATGCTCCATCTTACGGTTGCCAAGAAGTGATTAAAAACTCTGGTAGTAGAGGGCATGAAGAAGAGTTATATGTAGGTGATACTATCTTTCGGTCATTAGCTTATTCTATAATCGATAATGAGGGAAAATATCTCTATTCTATGCATACACTCGAAGATATCACAAAGTATAAAAATTTAGAAAAAGAGCTGCGAGAAAGCGAGGAAAAATTTCGTAGTATCACGACTTCCGCACAAGATGCCATTTTAATGATAGATGATAAAGGGATGATATCTTATTGGAATAGTGCAGCTGAAAAAATATTCGCTTATTCCGCGGAAGAGGTGATAGGCCATAACGTACATGATCTAATCACACCAAAACGTTTTATGGAAGCTCATAAAATCGGTTTCAAACATTTTATAGAGAGTGGTGAAGGAGCTGCTATCGGTAAAACAGTTGAATTAGCTGCTTTAAAAAAAGATGGGACTGAGTTTCCTGTAGAACTGTCATTATCTGCAGTCAAGAGAAACGGTGTATGGAATGCAATAGGTATTTTACGAGATATCAGTGAGCGTATGCAGGCTGAAAAAAAGATGCACGATGAGCAGATATTTTCAGAAACTTTGATTCAAAGTGTACCAGGTATCTTTTTTCTTTTAGACCAAAATGCTGGGATATTACAATGGAATAAAAAACTTGAAGTATTATTGGGAATATCACCAAAAGATATGCCTGGAACAAATGCTCTTCTATTTATTCATGAGGATGATAGAGAATATTCGACGCAAAATCTTCAAAAAGCATTTGAAACAGGTTCAGCATCTGTAGAGGTTCGTTTAATTTTGACAAACGGTGTCCGCAACTATATTTTAACCGGTAATAGAGTCCAGACAAAGTTTGGCGTCAATGTTCTTGGTATAGGTGTGGATATTACACAACGTAAAGAGGCTGAAATTTTACTGCAGCAAGAGCGTGATTTTTCCAACCATTTGGTTGATACAGCTCCTGTAATTGTACTTATTTTAGATACTGAGGGAAAAATTATCCATATTAACCATTATATGGAAAATCTAACAGGATATTCTCTTGAGGAAGTCGTAGGAAAAGATTGGTTTGATACATTTTTATTAGAGCATGATAGAGAAAATTTAAGAGCTCTTTTTCACGGAGCGATTACCGATATACAAACGCAGGGCAATATCAATCCGATTTTAATAAAGAGTGGGGAAGAACGTCTCGTAGAATGGTATGACAAAACCCTGCTTGATTCAGATGGAAATATGACGGGTCTTCTTAGTGTTGGATTGGATGTTACTACACGTAAGCAAGCAGAAAATTTACTAAATCGTGCAAATCGTGCGTTAAAAACATTATCGGCTGGAAACGTGGCACTTGTAAAAGCTACCAATGAAGATGAGTTACTTCACACTATTACAAAGGTGATAGTACAAAAAGGGGGTTATGCTTTGGCAACAGTTGTCTATGCTGATGATAATATAGAAAAAAGTATGACTTTAAAGGCGTGGTCAAGTGAAGATAAAGATTATTTTTATGACGGGAATCTGAGTTGGGATACCAAAGAAGAGGGAAAATTACCATCAATCATAGCTATACAAAAAACTGAAACAGTGATCTGTAAAGATATTGAAAATGGGACAAGATATAGTCCATGGAAAGATGCCTGTAATCTTCATGGGTTTGCTTCAAATATAGCGCTTCCCCTTCTGGAAAAAGGCAAAGTTTTTGGTGCTTTGAGTATTTATGCTTACCAAAAAGATTCATTTGACACAGATGAAGTTCATCTTCTTGAAGAGTTGGCAAATGATCTGGCATATGGTATTATCAATCTTCGCACTTCTGTTGAACATGAACGTCATTCTCTATTATTACAACAAAGTTTAGAACAATCTATTCAAGCCATTGCAGCTACACTCGAGTCTCGTGATCCATACACAGCAGGGCATCAACGACGTGTGGCAGAACTTGCAACAGCCATCGCAAAAGAGATGCATCTCCCTGATAGTCAAATTCAAGGTATTCACTTTGCTTCTATCGTGCATGATTTGGGAAAAATTCATGTTCCTTCTGAAATACTTTCGAAACCGGGAAAACTCAATGAACTCGAATACAAACTTATCCAGATGCATCCACAAACCGGTTATGACATACTCAAAGATATCAAATTTCCATGGCCGATTGCTACGATAATCTTACAACATCATGAAAAAATTGATGGAAGCGGATATCCACAAGGGCTAAAAGGTGATGAGATTTTACTAGAATCCAAGATTGTCGCTTTAGCGGACGTTGTAGAAGCGATGTCGTCACATCGTCCATATCGTCCCTCTGTCGGGATCGATGCGGCCTTGGATGAGATTAGACATGGACGTGGAAGTAGCTATGAACCCTTAGTCGTAGATGCGTGTCTTGAGTTGTTTGAGAAAGAAAAATTTACATTTAGCAGTACATTTTAAATATACTGCTTTATCCTCTTTACCTAGTTTTAACCACAAAAAAGTTATAATCGCACAATTACTATAACAACAACTTTTACTCTACATAAGGATAGCCGTATGAAAATTCGTAAACGCGCCCTCACATTTGAAGATGTACTCCTCGTACCACAATACTCAGAAGTTTTACCAAAAGAGGTAAACTTAGAGACGAAACTTACAAAAAATATTACGCTAAATATCCCTATGGTTTCAGCTGCAATGGATACTGTGACTGAATACCGCGCGGCTATTGCTATGGCTAGACTTGGCGGAATTGGGATTATTCATAAAAATATGGATATTGAAACTCAGTGTAAACAGGTCAAAAAAGTAAAAAAATCTGAAAGTGGAATCATTATAGATCCGATTTATGTCCATCCAGATGCTACATTAGGTGATGCAGATGCACTTATGAAAGAGTATAAAATTTCAGGTGTTCCAGTTGTTGATGGTCACAATAAACTTCTCGGTATTTTGACAAACCGCGATATGCGTTTTGAGAAAGATATGCGTAAAACTGCAGAAGAAACTATGACAAGAATGCCTTTGATCACTGCAAAAAAAGGGATATCTTTGGATGAGGCTGCAGATATTATGCATAAAAACAAGATTGAAAAATTGCCTATTATTGATGAAGATGGATATCTTAAAGGTCTTGTAACGATCAAAGATATTAGAAAACGTATCGAATATCCAAATGCAAATAAAGATGATTTTGGCAGACTTCGTGTTGGTGCGGCTATCGGTGTTGGTCAGTATGATCGTGCAAAAGCTCTTGTGGATGCTGGATGTGATGTTTTAGTTCTTGACTCTGCACACGGACATTCTAAGGGAATTCTTGACACGGTTAAAAAAATCAAAGAGACGTTGGTTGTAGATATTATCGCTGGAAATATTGCAACTGCAGAAGCGGCAGAAGCACTTATCTTAGCTGGTGCTGATGGTGTAAAAGTCGGTATCGGACCGGGTTCTATCTGTACGACTCGTATTGTCGCAGGTGTCGGTGTTCCTCAAATATCTGCAATCGATGAGTGTGCAGAGATGGCAAGAAAATATGGAGTACCTGTTATCGCTGATGGCGGTATCAAATACTCTGGAGATATTGCAAAAGCTTTGGCTGTGGGTGCGAGCTGTATTATGGCTGGTTCACTTCTTGCAGGAACTGAAGAATCTCCTGGTGAGACCATCATGTTTCAAGGCCGTCAATACAAATCATACCGCGGTATGGGAAGTATAGGTGCTATGCAACAAGGCTCGACTGACAGATATTTTCAAGAGGGAACAGCGGCTGATAAACTCGTACCAGAAGGGATCGAAGGACGTGTACCATTTCGTGGAAGTATTGCAGGAATCGTTCATCAAATGATGGGTGGACTTCGCTCATCAATGGGATACTGTGGAAGTAGTAGTATAGAAGACTTCTGGAAAAAAGCTGAGTTTGTAGAGATTACAGCTGCCGGTCTTAAAGAGAGTCATGTTCATGATGTTATTATCACTCAGGAAGCTCCAAACTACCATATCTAATGGTTAAATATCCCTTACATATAAGACGCGCCGGATTTGGCGTGCGTCTTGCAGCCTCCTTTCTTGATACTCTTTTTTTAGCCTTTCCAGTCGCGGTGATTATCTATTTTGTAAGTGATGGTGCTTGGTTTGATTTTGCAGAGTATCAGCAAAATATTACTTATGCATTGAGTGGAAATGCTCAGGCAGCACTGTCTCATCAGCCAAAAAATTCATTCTCTTGGGAAATCGTTTTTGAAATATCTGTTTTAGTTGTGACTATTTTATTTTGGGGAAAATGGCGTGGAGCCACTCCTGGTAAAAAAATAGTTAAAATTAAGATTGTAGATGCAAAAACATTTGACGATATAACAAATAAGCAAGCCATAACAAGATCACTTGGTTATATCATCTCAACAATTCCATTTTTATTTGGATTTTTGATTATTGCATTTAGAAAAGATAAAAGAGCGTTTCACGATTTATTAGCTGAAACAGCTGTTATATATGACGAAGATGAAGGAAAAATATGAAAAGAATAGTTATAAAAGTAGGAAGTGGTGTACTGACCGAGTCAAATAATATTGCTAAAGAAAGAATGCTTAAGTTGGTTGAATTTATCTCAGATGTCAAAAAAAAATATGATGTTATTTTAGTGACATCAGGCGCAGTTGCTGCGGGATATACTGCCCTTAAACTTGATAGAAAAAAACAGATCAGTAAAAAAGTGTTGGCAGCTGTTGGACAACCTTTACTCATGAGCAGTTATAAAAATAAATTTGATATCTTTGAAATCGAGATATCTCAAATTCTTTTAACAGAAGATGATTTTGACTCAAGAAAACGAACAGAGATCTTCCAACAAATCATTGACACAACACTAGATAACCATATTTTGCCTATTATAAATGAAAATGATATATCAACAACTCCTGATCAAGTTTTTGGAGATAATGACCAACTTTCAGCGCATGTAGCACACTATACTCATGCTGATATGCTTGTCATATTAAGTGATATTGATGGTTACTATGATTGTGATCCTCATGGAAATAGCGAGGCAAAGGTTTTAAAAGTGGTGAGTAGTATTGAACAAAGTGCTCTAGAAGCAACGCATACACCAAATAATGAATTTGCAACAGGTGGAATTGTGACAAAACTCAAAGCGGCAAAATATCTTTTAGATCATAATGAAGAGATGTTTTTATGTAGTGGATATGATCTTTCTGCTGCAAAAGATTTTTTACTTGAAGGTGTTCATAATCACGGAACATTATTTACCAAGAAAACGAAATAATAAAGAGATTTTGAAAAGAGATGTATAGTTTTTATATATTTTTTCTATTTTGTAAAGAACTTTTGTGTATTATATAGAAATTCATTTTTTGTAAGGCATGTGTATGAACAATAAAATAAAAAAAGTACTTATAGCAAATAGAGGCGAGATTGCATTAAGGATTATCAGAGCTTGTAAAGAGTTGGATGTTACTAGTGTAGCAATATTTTCAGAAGTTGATGTTGATGGTATTTGGGTTAGAAAAGCGGATGAATGTTATCCAATTATGGGCGATCCTATTCGTGCTTATTTAGATTATGACAAGATCATCTCTTTAGCAAAAAAAGCGGGTGCAGATGCGATTCACCCTGGTTATGGATTTTTATCTGAAAGTGCTGAGTTTGCACAAGCTTGTGTAGATAACGGTATTATTTTCATTGGACCAAAACCTGAACATATTGCACTTTTTGGTGATAAAATGGCTTCAAAAGTAGCTATGAAAGCTGTTGGTGTTCCTGTACTTGAAGGCACTGATGAACCAGTGGCAGACATTCAAGAGGGAGAGAAAATCTCAAAAGAGATTGGTTTTCCTGTTATCATCAAAGCGGCATTTGGCGGCGGCGGAAGAGGGATGAGAATCGTTCGTGAAGAGAAAGATTTTAAAGAACTTTATGAATCAGCAGCAAATGAATCAAAAAAATATTTCGGTAGAGATGAGATGTTTATCGAAAAATATGTTGAAAATCCAAGACATATCGAAGTTCAGATTATTGCTGACAAATATGGTAATGTTCTTCACTTAGGCGAAAGAGATTGTTCTATTCAAAGACGTCACCAAAAAGTGATCGAAATCGCACCATCTCCGCTTCTTAATCAAGAGACAAGAAAAGAGATCTATAGAATAGCAACAAAAGCGATGTTCAAACTTGGATATGAAAGTGTTGGAACGATCGAATTTTTAGTTGATGCAGAAGATAATATCTATTTTATTGAGATGAATACAAGAGTTCAAGTTGAGCACCCTGTAACTGAAGTCATTACTGGTGTAGATATCATCCAAAGAATGATCGAGATTGCTGAGGGTGATAAAATGATCTTCTTGCAAGAAGAGATCAATTTTAGAGGGTATGCGATCGAGTTTAGAATCAATGCAGAAAATCCAAAACTCAAATTTATGCCATCATCTGGAACGATCACAAACTATATGACTCCAGGTGGTCCAGGTGTCAGACTTGATACAAGTATGTATGCAGGATATAAAATACCGGCGAACTATGACTCTATGATTGGTAAGCTTATCGTTTGGGCACTTGACTGGGAAGGTGCTGTTAAAAAAGCGAGACGTGCACTTGATGAGTTTTATGTTGATGGTGTACCGACAAATATTCCTCTTCACAGACAAATCGTAAGAGATTTAGATTTCATCGCAGGAAGATTTAATACAAGTTACTTAGATCATAAACTTGAACAATTTAATCTTGATGCTATCAATAACATGGAAGAAGAACAACAAAAGATGGATAACATCACTAAACTTGTTGAAACGATTAAAGCAAATAATATCAGCGTCAGACATTAAAACTATCCCTTTTTGGGATAGCTATTTTTTTTTAAAAGTCAAAATACTAAAAACTCCTTTTTTAAATTTCCTTTCATCTTTAGATTTCTCCTTAAGCGATTTTAGATAAAATAATAAAAAATTATAAATTAAAAGGCATTTTTTATGAAACAACAAACACAAGCCTTACATGTAGGCTATGATAAAGACTCCGAGCGCACAATGGCGGTGCCAATTTATCAAACTACCGCATACGAATTTCGTGATTGCGAGCATGCGGCAAATCTTTTTGCGCTCAAAGAACTTGGCAATATTTATACACGTTTGAATAATCCTACAACTGATGTTTTTGAAAAACGTTTTGCGGCACTTGAAGGCGGTGAAGCGGCTCTTGCGACGTCAAGTGGAATGAGTGCCATTTTTTATGCCATCGCAAACTGTGCTGAGGCTGGAGATAATATCGTTTGTGCAGCTCAACTTTATGGTGGAACATTGACGCAAACTGCTTATACATTGAAACGTTTTGGTATTGAAGCGAGATTTTTTAATGTTCACAATCCAGATGAGATTCATAAACTTGTAGACGAAAAAACAAAAGTAATTTTCTTTGAAACATTGACAAATCCAAGTATAGATGTGGCAGATATCTCAGCTATTACGAAGATAGCAGATCAGTACAATATTATAAGTGTCGCTGATAATACTGTTGCAACACCGATAATATGTCGTCCGTTCGAGTACGGCGTTGATGTTGTTGTTCATAGTGCGAGTAAATACACAACTGGTCAAGGTCTTGCAATAGGTGGAATTTTAGTAGAGAGAAAAGGGCTTTTAGAGAAGATAAAAGCAAATCCACGATATGCTCACTTTAATGAGCCTGACCACTCTTACCATGGTCTTGTGTATGTTGATGTTCCTCTCCCTATCTTTACACTTCGCGCACGTTTGAGTTTGCTTCGTGATCTTGGTGCAGTTGTTTCTCCATTTAACTCTTGGCTCTTCATCCAAGGAATTGAACACCTTTCACTTCGCATGAGAGAACACTCAAAAAATGCTCTTGCTCTTGCTGAGTATTTAGAGTCTCATCCAAAAGTGAAAAAAGTAAACTATCCAGGATTAAAGAGCAATTCAAATTATGCAAATGCGATGAAGTACTTTAAAAATGGTGAATGTAGCGGACTTTTAAGTTTTGAACTAGAGAATTTTGATGTTGCTATTAAAGTAGTAGATGCTACAAAACTTTATTCTTTAGTTGTCAACATCGGTGACTCAAAATCTATCATTACACATCCAGCTTCTACGACGCATCAACAACTGAGCCCTACAGAGCTCGATGCTTGTGGCGTTCCAGCTGGACTTATCCGTATTAGTTGTGGACTTGAGGATATAAGTGATTTGATTGAAGATATAAAACAAGCATTAGACGCATAAAAAATTCTATTAAGAAGGGTTTGTAAACATTAAAATCAGTATAGATTATAATGTATTACATTCTCAGCTTTTCCAAAGTGATATCCTTGTAAAAGATCTACTCCTGCTTTAGTAACGATATCTGCAATCTCTTTTGAACTTACATACTCGGCGACCGTCTTAATATTTGCCATTTTTGCATAAGCTACAATGAGTGATAAAATCATCTTTGCATTATCATCTGTTTCTACATTATTTATTATGGAACCGTCTATTTTGATAAAATCTGCATCGAATTTTAAAAGATGAGAAAAATTCGAATATCCTGATCCAAAATCATCTATAGCTATCAGTGCGCCATATCCTTTAGCCATTTTGATAAAGTTATTTAATACTACATAATCTTCTATCTCTTCTGATTCTAGTATTTCAAAGGTAATTTTTGGTCCAGTATGCATTTTCAATCTCGTCTCTATATAGTTCAAAAGTTCAGTAGAATGAATGTTTTCGTATGTAAGATTGATAGAAACTTCTACATCTGCTTGCGTGGAAATAGCAAAAGATTTTTGAAGAATTTGTTTGGTAAAACTGTTAAAGAAACTACTCTTTCTGGCAATATCTAAAAAATCTTTTGTTTCAAGAATATTTCCTGTATTGTCAATCACTCTGGCTAATGCTTCATATTTTATAGTTATATGTGAATGTGCATCTACGATGGGTTGAAGAAATGGTTCAATACGTCCATCCTCAAGAGCTTCTTTAAAAGTGGTAAGTTGTTTTATATTTTTAATGTGTAGCTCTTTAGCATCGATGATCTTATCATAGACATAAAAGCCTTTATGTCTCTTTTTGGCCTCTTTAAGCGCTAAAGAAGTCTGGCTTAACAATTCCTCTGCGCCATATGCTACACCAATAGTAAAGTTTATAACTATATCGTTTACGATGAAATTATCTTCTGAAAGGAAAGTAAATTCAATTAATGATTTGTACTTATCAAAAAGATTTTTGTCTTCGACTAAAATGAGATACTGATCCACGGGCAATTTATATAAAGTCACATTATCGTTTGCAATATACTCTTTAAGCAGTAAAGATATTTTATACAATATCTCATCACCGATCTCCTCTCCATAAAGTTCGTTGATAAGTGACATATCTTTTATATCAAGGATGATGGACATTAATTCAGTGTGGTTATTATTTAATTTTTCAAGGAGTTTTTGTCTGTTTGGAAGCTGAGTTACTTGATCTGTTGAGTAAAATGCTAAAAGTTTTTTATTTTTAATTACTTCTGTAATATCTTGTCGAATGGAGATATATTCTAAAATCTTTCCATCTTCGTCTTTGATTGGATATATTGTAGAATTGACATAGTAGCTAGTTCCATCTTTTTTTTTATTTTTGACAACACCTTGCCAAATATTGCCACTTGATATAGTTTTCCACATCGATTCAAAAACTTTTGCAGGCATATCCGGATGTCGTAGGATAGAATGATTTTTTCCTAGTAGCTCATTTTTGCTATAACCTGTAATATCGCAAAAACGCTCATTTACATAAGTTATAAGACCATCGACACTCGCTTTAGAAAATATACTGCTGGCATCTACCGCATCTTTATACTGATATAACAGCGAATAATTGTCCATTTTTTTGTCCTGATAGAATATGAATTATTCTGATTATATCATAAGTTCATTTTCCTTATGAGTAATGTGTAAAGTTTATAAAATTGAATTAGTATTAAGCCGTTTTCGCTAAAATAACATAATTATTTATTTGGAGAAGAGTAGCGTTGTCATTGAATCTACAAACACATACAGAACATTTTACCAATCCTCTTTACCTAGAAAGCGGACGTATTTTAGAGCCTTATGATATCACTTATGAAACATACGGAACACTAAACGAGGATAAAAATAATGTGATTGTAATCTGTCATGCGCTTACCGGTTCGCATCATGCCGCTGGACTTTACGAAGGTGAAAACAAAGCTGGCTGGTGGGATGGGCTTATCGGTCCAAACAAAACTATCGATACGAATAAATATTTTGTTATCTGCACAAATGTTATCGGCAGTTGTTTTGGTTCTACTGGTCCGATGTCACTAATGTATCCTCACCATGAACCTTATCGTTATAAATTTCCGGTCGTTTCTATCAAAGATATGGTAAAAGCACAGCGCATTCTTTTTGACAGACTTGGTATTCATGAAGTTGAAGCGATTATAGGTGGTTCTATGGGCGGTATGCAAGCATTGCAGTTTGCCATCAACTATCCGAATTTTGCAAAAAAAGTTATCTCCATGGCGGCGACTTACGCAACGCAAGCTTGGGCGATAGCTTTTAATAAGGTGGCAAGTGAAGCGATTTTAAAAGATCCTGATTTTAAAGATGGAAACTATAATCCAAAAGATATCCAAGAAAATGGTCTCAGTGGAATGGCGATAGGGCGTATGGCAGGGCACATCAGCTTTTTATCTCATCACTCGATGGCGGAGAAGTTTGGGCGTGAATACAAAAGAAATGATGGACTTTTTGAGCTTTTTGGAAAGTTTCAAGTTGAGTCATATTTAGAATATAATGGTCAAAATTTTACAAAATGGTTTGATCCGCTGACTTATCTTTACATCACAAAAGCGATCAATATTTTTGATCTTGCTCGTGGATACGATTCTCTTGATGAAGCTTTGAAAAACGTTACATGTAAGCTTCATCTCATCGGCTTTAAAAGTGATATGTTATTTCAAAGCCAAGAAATGAAAGTGATAGGCGATACCTTAAAAAATATCGGCAATACAAATCACAACTACTTGGAAGTGGATAGTGATTATGGGCATGACGCCTTTTTAGTTGAATTAGACAAATTTGATACTTATGTAAAAGAGGTGCTCGATGGCAAAAAATGATTTTGAAACAAAACTAGACAACTCTAAAAAGATTTTGGAAACTTTGATGAATCCTGAGATTACACTTGAAGAGAGTGTTAAGGCGTATGAGAGCGGAATGAAAGAGCTTCAAGATGCACAAAAACTCCTCGAGAGAGCGCAGATAAAAATCCAAGAGATAAAAGTAGCGCAATGATTGCCGCAGTCCTTCAGCTTCCTTCCATTGGAATGAGTTCGACAAAGCTTTATCATTATGTTCGCATTGCACATAAAAAAAATGTGAAAGTTTTGGTCTTGGGCGAGTATCTTTTAAACTCTTTTTTTAAAGAGCTTGAAACGATGTCGGTTGCTATGATCAAAGAGCAGTCAGAACATCAAACGAAGATCTTAAAAGAACTTTCTTTGACGTATGCGATGACCATTATCGCTCCACTTATCATCGTGAAGAAAAAACAGCTTTATAAATCTATCGTAAAATTTTCTCCAACTTCTACATCTTATTATTATCAACAAATTCTTATCAACTATCCACATTGGAATGAAGCAAAGTTTTTTGCTAATGAGACGACCTTTTTAAAAGCACCGATGGTTTTTAGTGTTGAAGGTTTTAAGTTTGCCGTGATGAGTGGATTTGAGATGCATGTAGATAAACTTTGGGCTATGGCATCAAGTAAAAATGTGGATGCTGTTATTGTGCCGAGTGTTTCGACATTTGAATCTGCACCAAGATGGAAAAACCTTGCACAGATGAGAGCTTTTACTCATAACTGTTACGTGCTTCGAGCGAACAGAATAGGGGAGTATAAAGAAAACGAGTACACTTGGCAGTTTTATGGAGATTCATTTTTGATCGATCCTTCTGGTGATGTAATCAATGAACTTGGTAATAAAGAGGAGTTGATGATCGTAGAGTTGTCACACTCAGAGGTCATAGAAGCAAAGAAAAACTGGGGTTTTAGAGAACTTAATACAAAATACTAGATTAGCATGTAAGGATTCAAAATGATGCAATTTTTTCATCGTCAAATTCAGCTTTGGGGCGAAGAGACTCAAGCCTCTTTACAAGAAAAAAAGATCGTTATTATCGGGTGTGGCGGACTTGGTTCCTCTTTGGCTTTTGCTCTGGGTGCAAGTGGAATAGGTGAGATACATTTAGTCGATTTTGATGAAGTAAGTATTCATAATATCCATCGCCAAATCGCTTTTAAAATGGGTGACGAAGGTAAAAATAAAGCTTCAGTAAATGCACAAATTATGAGACAACGATGTCCATTTGTTAAAGTCGTTGAACACGAATGTACCTTTAACGACTTCAAAGAAAAAAATATTGCAGTCGATCTCATTATAGATGGAACTGATAATCTTCCAACACGCGGCGAAATCAATACTTATGCAAAAAGTGTCAATACTCCGTGGATTTATGGAAGCGTAGAAGCTTATAACGGACAGGTTTGTTTCTTCGAAGAGGCTTCATTTAATGATGTCTTTAAAATTACGCAAAAGACACCCGCAGGTATTACAGGGCCTATTGTGATGCATATAGCTTCTCTTCAAGCAAATCTAGCTTTGCGATATTTAGCTGGGCTTAGTGTCAAAAAAGACTTTTTGTACTATCTCTTTTTTAACCAAGAGGGTGAGTTTGTCACACAGAAGTTTTCGCTTCCAAAGGGATGAAAATACTCATAGTAGAGGATGATGCAAACATTCTCTCTTTTTTAAGCAGAGGTCTTGTCGAATCCAATCACACAGTGACAACTGCCATGGATGGCGAAGAGGGTGAATACCTCGCTCTTACAAACAGTTATGATGTTATCATTCTAGACTGGATGCTTCCTCACAAAAATGGCATTGATCTTCTTCAATCAATCAGAGAAAAAAACATCATAACTCCTGTACTTATGCTCAGTGCCAAAGGAGAAATCAAAGATAAGATCTTTGGTTTAAAGCATGGGGCTGATGATTACCTTAGTAAACCTTTTTCATTTGAAGAGCTTGAAGCGAGGCTTGAATCGTTATACAGAAGAGGTTTGACGCAAGGAAATAATAGTTTTACCTTTGGGGATTTAATCATAGACATAGACAAAAAAAGTGTCATCAAAGATGCGCAGACAGTGACTTTGAGTCTCAAAGAGTATGAACTTTTGCTCTTTCTTATAAAAAATAAAAACGCCATTGTCTCCAATACTATGATAGAAGAACAGCTTTGGGGAGATGAAGAATACAAAAATAGCAATGTCATTCAAGTTACCATCTATAATCTGAAAAAGAAGATTGGCAAAGAGTTGATAAAAAATCAGCGAGGTTTAGGATATATGCTTGAAATCAAATAGTCTAAAAATAAAGCTACTTCTCTGGTTTGGTGGAATCACTGCTTTTATACTTTTGCTTTTTAGCATCTCTTTTTATTACTTTCTCAGTAACAGTATCAATGATAATATCAAAATACAACTCCAACATCAAGCCATAGATATAGAAAATAGTTTTGAAACTCAAAAAAATATAACAGCAACTTTTGCCATCATAGAGCATAATAAAGTAACATACAAAACAGCAGATTTTGATCTTCAGAATCTAGATTTTTATTTGCAAAATAGCCACTCGTTTTTTATACTCAGTGATGAAGAAAGTTCTGAAAATATTAATGCTCTTTATATTTATAAAGGCAAAAAAAACTCTATTGTTGTATATAAAAAAAATATAGATAATAAAGTGGAAGATCTTACTAGCACACTGTTGATCTTAAATCCTATATTGCTTTTGCTTCTGATATTTATGGCTTCCAAGATGATAGATAAGATTTTAGATCCTATTCATAACGTTATAAAAACGGCAAAAGAGATCTCTGTCAATAATTTTTCAACCACGATTCCTCGCCCAAAAGAAGATGATGAGATAAGAGAACTCATCGACTCTTTTAATGCGATGATAGAACGGCTTAAAGACGGAGTTGATGCCCTAGATAGATTTAATTCCGATGTCTCTCATGAGCTTAAAACTCCTTTGACAGTCATTTTAGGCGAGATAGAAGTCACTCTGCGAAAACAAAGAGAAAGTCATGAATATGAAAAAAGTATGCGGACTATCCATTATGAGACTTTGCAGATACAAAAGATAGTAGAGAATCTGCTTCTTTTGACAAGATACACCAAAGAGAATATTGCAGATTCTTTTGAGCTTTGTTCCCTAAATGAAATACTCTTACATGTAAGCGAAAAATACTCCAAGCAACTTGGCGCAAAAAATATTACTCTTATGATAGATAAAATTGAGAAAATTAGCATGATGGCCAACATTTCATTGATAACTCTGATCTACTCAAATCTCCTCGATAATGCGATCAAGTACAGTGAAACAAATACAAAAATTCATCTCTCTTTGTATAAAAACGAAGCTATTCATTTTATCATCGAAGATGAAGGAATCGGAATAGCAAAAGAGCAGTTATCAAAAATTACCGAGAGATTTTATAGAGTCGATGAATCTAGAAACAAAAAGATTGAAGGTTTTGGTCTTGGACTTTTCATCGTTAAACAAAGCGTAGAACTTCATAATGGGGCTATGCATATCAACTCAACATTAGATAAAGGCACAAAGGTAGAGATACTTTTTTAACTCATTCATTTATTTTTCATTTTCATCACCTACAATCAAACACTTAAAACTTTTGGAGATTGTTATGAAAAGAAAAAATAAATTGTTGGTGGTATCTGTCATGATATCTTTGTTCTCTACTTGTGCTTTAAATGCTGCTACTACGTCGTCTACTAATCATCGTTTAGATGGACAAAAAGCGCAAAAAGCAACTGCTCTTCTTTCCTTAGATAAAGTCCTTTCTCCCTTTGAAGATGTTACTGAATATTCTATCGATCATAATCAAAAAGGTTTACTGAACTCTGTAGAAAGAATAAAAAAACTACAAACTGATAAGACTTTTCAAGAAAATATTGAACAGAAGAGTATGAAGGAGCTAGATCAAAAAATAGCTCTTTTAAACAAGTTTATCAATGAGAAAAACTACGCTAAGAGCGCTTTGGTATCGACTGAGATTTTTAAATATAATATCGATCACTTTAAGTCCAAAGAG